>Ga0316613_10000092_pt1 | contig 124472 bp, 62 predicted proteins | sample OWC_soil_day10_C_2_FD_207647 | JGI IMG/M metagenome (GOLD analysis project Ga0316613, IMG submission 207647) | Wetland soil microbial communities from Old Woman Creek delta, Ohio, United States - OWC_soil_day10_CT_b | ecosystem: Environmental > Terrestrial > Soil > Wetlands | place: USA: Ohio...
AGAATGCCTTCAGGTTCTTGAATGCGGCGCCCAGGTGGAACAGGAGCAGGATGGTCATCACTTCACTTTCGGACATGGTGAATTTACGGTTTCTCTTGCTTGTTTTCACATTTTCGAGGGAATGTTCTGTTATGGTGTTGTCAAATTCTTTGAAGAACTCATCGACAATAAAATAAATTTACTCATGCACTATTTTTCTTTTTGGAATTCGTGATTCGCTTCGCTTAATTCACTAATTTTATGCTCGGGAATCATAGCGAGTATTTTTAGTAATTATTTATTATTCAACACTTTAAATTTACTAAATAATTCGCTATATTCCTATTTTCTTGTCAACTTTTTTACATCGAACTCATGTTAAAATAGTAAAAAACAGCTTAATTCTTCTTTTTATTTTTTCCTATACTTGCTTGACGTGCATCCAAATATCTGCTTGAAGCACCGTGTGAACTATTTTGTGTCCGCAAATCCGATTTGAAAGGCAATCTCTTTGATGCTATAGTCTTCCTTTGCGTGGATCCTGGCGGCATGTCTGATTTTTATTTCCCAGATCAATTCGATAGGGGTCAAGCCGCTTCGGCTTTTTAGTTTTCTGTAAAGAAGAATTTTGTGGCACGCATCCTGTAATAATCTTTATTGCCGTGTTTTAGGCAAAATCAATTAATAAAAAAGGGCATTCCCTTGCGATTGTAGGAAATGCCCTTGGGTAAGTGTTGTTGCTGTTTCTCGTTTATAGATTTATCATGCTGAACAGTTCTTCAGCGGCCAATCTTGGACCTTCTTTGCTTTGTCCGTCGATTGCCAGCGAAGTATGTATTTCTCCAATTTTTATACCGGCATCGGCTAAACCATGGAAAAATTTACGTACCAAAACTTCGGCCCTTTCCTGCTCTTGGACAGGTCCAAATGGATTGGCAAAGTAAGATTTCACGAGACCTACTTCGGTTGTTGTTCCTTTGGCTTTACGTGCACCGGCTTCAAACACAGGAATGGCATCCTCTACATCTTCGAAAAGGGATATTTTCTTTTCAGATTCTGCAAAGTTGTTAGCATAAAGCATGTAATCAACACTATAACCTTTAGAGATGGTTTCATAAGTAGAAATCGGGATCGTTACGCGCGCATTTACACGGTCAGGATTGGTATAGATGCCACGGTCAAGCTGTTCGAAAGCATACATTGGATCCAAATCGTCTGTGCGGACAAAAGCTCCGATTTCAGTGCCATAACCTTTGATTGTGCCGTCTTCCTCAAATTGGAGGTATCCCATGTCGTCAAAAATTACACGCATGTGGCGGATATATTTTTCGTTCAAAGTACGGAATGCTTCCAAACTTTCTGATTTTCCGGCACCGCTGTCGCCCATGATGATGATGTTCGCTTCCTTACCGTTCTTTAAAGCAATGTTGACCATCGCTCCATGTATTGGCAGATTCCCTTTCTCCATCTGTTTCACGTTGTGAAGAGTAAGGAGCATCTTCTTCATGTAGCCAAAGTAGTCGATCTCGTCGGTGTAGTTGGCATATCCTACGATGATATCGTTTTTGGTATCTTTGTAATAGAAGGTTCTTTTTTCTTCCATCCCGTCAGGGTAACCAAATACGTAGATCAAATCGGGCTTTTTATTGATGAAATTTTCCCCTTTTGCCAATTCGAACAAGTTGGCGAGGCCTAATCCATGGCACATGAAATCTTTGTGGAAATATACGAATGATAATAAATTTCCCACCATTGCAGGATATAAGAACCAATCGTCTTCATTGAGGATCAGGTTGTTGATAGGGTTGGAGAAATGTTCCTCGAAGATGCCGTCGCGGGTATTTTTCTTCGTGTATGTGATGTAGGGAGGGGTGATTACCACAGAATCAATAAAAGGGATATTTGCCAATCCTTTGTACTCAAGCGGGCAATCCCAAGGTATATCATAAAGCATCAAGCCTGCATTGGCACCTGCGATAGTTTGGCGGTAAACGTGGCTGCTATGTCCATTCACTGTATCTCTGGTTCGGCGATAAATCGACAGTATAAGTTCGTTGAGCAATTGGTTGGCCTGGATGAAGCGTACGTTTTGGAGTCCATCGCCTAATCTGTTGTTGTGCACAACGGTCACGCGTTCCATCCGGCGCCAGAAATTGTATAGCAGCTCGGTAAGTTCGATGAACAAGTTTTTGTCTTTGAAAAAATCAGCATACTTGTTGTTCACCTGAAGCAATTCATCAAGTTCGCAAACCGAAAGCAATTTCAAGACCTCGATGTAAGAAAGAGTCAGATTCTCGTCCGTTTTGAAATCCTTGATAAAAAAGTCATATACAATCTGGTTGTCTTTCTTGAGCTTGAAGAAGAATGTTTCCACTACCCGGTGAAAGGCATAGCTGCTTAGTACTTTTTGCCTGTTGTCGCAATACTTCGATGTGAAGTTGATGATTGCGCGACTTCTGTTCAATGTGAATTCTTGGAGCATCTTTTTGTTTTTAAGTAGTTAATAGTTTATTTTATAGATAATTAATTCGTATTTAGTGCAGTCATAGATCCTTTATCCGTCTGATTTCTTTTATGCTTTTTTTGCGAAAAGCCAAAGCTGCGATGCTTATGCCGATTGCCAAGCAAAAAAGCAGGGATGAGGTGACTATGAAGTTGTACATCGTTTCTTGCAGGTGGTTGCTTGCATCGCCGTTGGTCCCTGCCTCGTAAATCTTTATGCACCCCAAGATTGTGCGGTAGGCAAACAAACCGGGAATCATTGTGATGCAGGCCGGCAGCGTGAACACCACTGGTGGTGTGTGGATTTTATGCGCAAAAAAGATGCCAGCCAGTCCTATAAAAACCGTTCCGCAAAGGGTTGATAGCACCAGGTCAAAACCCGACTGTAACATCAAATACCGAATTCCATGACCCAAGCCGCCCAAAACACCAGCCACAATCAATGCTTTGAGAGGTGTCTCAAAAAGCAATGCAAAGCCAATTGCGACAAAAAAGCTAAAGAAAATATCAATAAATATCTGGGTTGCCATGCTTCAAAAGTTTTTCAATCCGATTAATGAAATACCGACAAACATTCCAACTGCAATACAAAGCAAAAGAAAACCTGCGAACGTACCTCTTGCTATTCCTATGCTCATGTATCCCTTTAGTAAGTCTATGATGCTGTTGATTAATGGGACTCCAGGAATCAGATACAGCACGGCTGTCGCCACCGATGACTCGGGAAAACTTCCAAGCCCATATAGGACATTCATTCCTGCAATCAATGTTGTGGCAAGCGATGCCGCTATGAAAACAACCATCAGGTTGAATTTCTTTTTTGCCATTTCCTGCTTCACTATCAACCCTACGATGGAAGCTGTGAATGTGCAAGCACTGTCTATCCAATTACCTCCCACCAATAGGCATAAACAAGCACACGCAATGCCAATAAAAAAACGAACTACCCAAACCGGATGGCGAGGAGTCTCCTTGAGTGCATTTAATTGTGTTTGCAACTCTTCGAATGATATTTCCTCATCATGGAGTTTCCAAGTCAAGACACTTGTGTTGGTGACTATCCCAAAGTGTATGCCATGGTGTTTGATCGCTTTTGTTGCAGTGTGCACAATTTGCGGATTATTTTTATCGCTTAAAGATACAGAAATTGCATTGAATGAGATGAACATTTCCACTAAAAATGGGCTGCTGGAAGCTAAACGCTGAATATTTCGGTGGATTCGTTCACAATGGGCACCCGATTCCATTAGGAGTGTACTTGTTTCAAGCAAAATTTGGGAAAATTCAGAAATAGATAAGTTGCATGGTTGGGGCTTTGTAGTCGCAGCCTCATCTGGTTGAAGAGCAGGATGTAAGTTTTCAGGCTTATTTGTCAGCATTTTTTCCATTTTACAATTTAAAAACCAGAGTGAAAAAATCTCTCGTTTGAAAATGCGGCAATAAGAGCTTTGGGGCAAATTTTCCATTCGTAAATGAAAATCTATACAGCATACCTTTATCGCGAAGCATTGCCAATTAATAGATAAGGCAGGTCTCCTGACTTTCACCATTTCGATATGTTCCCTATTTCTATTAGAAAAAACGGATTTTTATCAAAACTATTCGCGGTGATTTACAGTTGCGCGACAGTTCACGATTCACACGTGATTCCCTATTCTCCCTTTGTTATTCACTCCAGGCACCTTAACTCGTAATTAATTCAAGATTAATCTCTCATGTAATTATGTTACAAAGATAATAAAAAAATATCGTAATGATCGATTTTCTCGATTAGTTTAGAGCTTTTTCATGTTTTGTCAGCGAGATGGTTGCCGTTATCCAAATTACTGAAAGAAGCCTTTCGATCTTCAATCCCATCGGGAAAACATACAGAAAATGAGTTTGAGGCTAGATCTGCCGCATGCTTTCGCAAAACAAAATTGATGTCGTGTCGTAGGGTGTCCTAATTCTTAGATTTCTTATGTTGGTTGGCATATTCCGAAGGAGACACTCCATAAAACTTTTTGAAAACTGTGGAAAAGTGCGTTTGGTTCGTAAATCCTACCGCATAAGCAGCTTGCGAGACATCCATCCCGTTTTCCTCAAGCAACATGGATGCTTGCTTCATTCGGATGTTTTTGATGAAGTCGATAGTTGAGAATCCGGTTATTTCTTTCATCTTGCGGTGCAATTGTACTCGACTGAGTCCAGCTTTCGACGCTAGTACCTCGACATTAAAATCCGGATTCCCTATGTTTTCATTGACAACAGCCATTATCCTGTCCATCAGCATATCGTTGTTTGACTTAATTCCCATTGACTTGATCTTATCATTTTGTTCTTGTTCTCCGGAGTATTTCCCTCTTAAAATTCTTCGGTTGGTGATGAGGTTGTTGGCCACAATCATCATTTCGTCAATATTGAAAGGTTTAGTCAGATAGGCATCGGCTCCCTTGTCGAGTCCTTCTACTTTATCTTCAAATTCTGTTTTTGAAGTTAGTAGAATAACCGGTATATGGCAGACGTTGTTGTTGTTTTTTATTTTTCGCACGAGAGTTATACCATCCATCTGCGGCATCAGTACATCCGAAATTATCAAATCGGGTTGTAGGGTTGTTGCCAATTGCAAAGCATCAAAACCATTGCTGGCTTTGATGACTTTGTATGCTTCGTTCAGTTCCTGTTCCAAATAATTGGTGATATCTTCTTCGTCATCTACAATGAGAACTTTGTAATTTGTTTTCCGTTTGATTATTTTGCTTTCGTTTTTGGATTCTTGGATAGGCCTGTTTTGAAGCAAGGTTGGTCTGCTGTCGGGGAGTTGATCCATAACATCTTCTTTGGTAAGGTGCTCTTTGCCTGAAGGAATAGAAACTGTGAATATGCTGCCTCTTTTGTCTTTTCTATTTTGGGCAACGATTGTCCCTTGATGCAAATGAACCAGGAATTTCGTCAGGTTGAGCCCGATTCCGGATCCGACGGTTGTGAATGTCTCTTGATTTTGACCTTGGTAGAACCGGTCGAATATTTTGTGGATTTTATCTTCATCCAGCCCGATGCCCGAATCGGTGATTGAAATTTCGAGATAATTGCGGAGCGGCCAACGGTTTTCGGGGTTTGTTCCCGTTTTTAAAGATATGATTATTTCACCACCATCAGGGGTGTATTTGAATGAATTTGAGAGTAGATTGATTAATATCTTATCAAAGTTATTCCGGTCAACCCATACTTGTAGTGCCTCCATTTGGTGTCGGTATTGGAAATGGATATTTCGCCTGATGGACTGCTCCTCAAAAACCTCAAACACTTCCTGTACAAATCCTACAATTTCTGTTTCGGTATATTTCAGTTTCATCTGTCCTTTGTCTATTTTTCTGATGTCTAGAATCTGGTTAACCAAGCCCAAAAGGCGGTATACGTTCCGTTGCATCCGTTGCAGGTTTTTTTGCGTTGGTTGGTCAAAATTACCTTGTAGTAGTTTTTCGAGTGGGCTGACAAGGAGTGTCAGGGGCGACCTCAACTCATGGGATATGTTGATGAAGAACCGGAGCTTTGATTCATTTATCATTTCATTTCTTTTTTCCCGTATCAGATTCACAATTAATACGCCAATAGATGCAATTATCATCGTATAAACCAAATAGGCCCATGCGCTTTTGTACCAAGGGGGAGAAATTCTGAGGATCAGTTGTTTCACCGGAGAGTAAAAACCATATTTTGACGCGCGGACTTCAAGGGTGTATTTTCCTGGAGGTAAATTATGATAGGTGATTTGATTTACTCCAGGACGTGTCGATAGCCATTCTTTGCCAAGCTCCTTGATCTTGTATTCAAAGATGATATTTTCTTGATCCCGATAATCCATTGTGGAAAACTCGAAGGTGAATGTGTTGTCTTCGTATGAGAATGAAAATTCATTTGAATCCAGCACTCCCGATTTGACGATTTGTTTTTTTCCGGATAATGTGTTTGAATTGACCGATTGATTGTTAACATATACGTTGGTGGTTTTTATCCTATAGTCATACAGGGCGGGTATCGAGATTTTTTCAGGCTTGAAATAGGTGATTCCACTGTTGCTGCCAAAGTATATTGTCCCGTCTTTGTCTTGAAAATATACCCACCTGTTGTATATTTTATCCACCAAGCCATTTCCAGTGAAATAGTTGATTATTTTATTCTCTTTTCTTTTGATTTCGTCAATGCCTTTGAATGTGCTACACCACATATTGCCACTTTTGTCTTCTGCTATGCCGCATATGACATTACTTGAAAGTCCATTTTCTATCGTGTATCTTTTGATGTCACCGGTTTTTTTGTTCAAGAAGAAGAGCCCATTGTATGTGCCAATCCAAATATGACCGTCGCGGCTCTCCTTCAGGGTGATGCATATTCCTTCCTTTAGAATATCTTTGTTCTTTATTTTCAAGAATCTACCATCTTTGGGGTTGTAGCAGCTTATGCCTTTGTAATGGCCTAACCAAACTAATCCCTCGGAGTCGCATAAGATTGAGTTTATCCAATTGTTGTCGAGCTTTCCTTTCCCTTTGTCCGGTTGCTGCATGTCGAACCTTTGGCATTTGCCGGTAGTCAAGTTGTACTGGATAAATCCCGAACTAAAAGTAGATACATAGAGGCAATTATTTTTTCCCTCCACCAGTGTTTTCCCATAGCTGTTGTAAGGGATGTCTAGGAACGATGCTTGTCCGGTTTTTTTGTCTATTTTGGCAATTCCTTTCGTATAGGAACTGCCCCAGAGCATGCCGTGCGAGTCTATATAGAGTTTGACTATGTCGTTGATTTGAGTGAAATGGTCTGTCGAATTTGAATGATCGTTTGTTTTATATATTCCCAGTCCTTTGATAGAATAGAACACATTTCCGTCCGGGTCTTTTACGATGGAGTTGATTATCGGGTCTTGGCCGTTTTGGGGAGTGGGTGCAGCGAAAAAGTTGAATTGTTTCGGCTGATTCGGCACAAGCAGTATGCCCCTTTGGAATCCGCCAATCCAAAGATTCAGGTCTTTGTCTTCCATTATGGCGAAGGCATTTGGCAAATAATAGTTAAGGAGTGGGTCTTCTGCGCTTACAGGCACTAATCTATTGCTCTGCTTGTCGATATAGTGGAGGCTTTTCCCGTTTGTGCCTACGTAGATGGTGTTGTTTTTGGTAGATATGATGTTCAGTATGTTCATGAAAGTGCTGGTGGCACTTTTTACCGGGATGAATCTCTGCGCAGGTTTGTCATAATAGTAAACGCTTGCGGCGGTACTCATGTAGAGCCGCCCCGTTCCGTCTTCCACCATTCCAGCTATTGCATTGTGTGAAATCTCAGGATAAGAATAGACTTTTGATTTGTAGGTTTTCTTGTTTACCCTGATCAATCCCTTGCTGTCCACGCCAAACCACAGGTTGTTGTCCTTGTCCTCATACATATAGGATATGAACGGGTCTGTCATTTTTATAATATTCCTAAGAGGGCGTGCCAGTTTGTTTTTTTTGTCGATCGAATACACGCCCCATCCTGAGGTTGTGGCCCATATTTCTCCATCATGCAATTGAATAATGTTTGACACATGGGGCGTTATCCTGTTGGGGAAAAGGATAGTTTCAAATGAATCTTCATCAGGTTTATAGTATTGTAGTCCGTTGTTGCATCCGACCCACAATGTGTGCGATTTGTCTATCATCAGCGTTTTAACATTGTTGCTTAGCAGGGAAGATCTTTTGTGCTCATTGTTCAGATAATGGGTAAATCTAATTCCGTCATATTTGTTTAACCCGTAATCTGTCGCTATCCAGATGTATCCATAAGAATCTTGGACAAATTTATTTATAAGATATGACGATAATTCTCCAATGCCATATTCCTTTCCGCCGGACATGTTCCGGCTCTGAGGAAACAGATGGCAGAGGCAACACGTTAAAAAGGTTAACACAAGAAGGTTTTTATTCATGGGGGTGGGGGTTAGATTTTTTTTCGGCAGGTTGTGCCCAAATTTTGATACAAAAATAAGAATATATACTCAATAAACTACACTCTGATCGGTAAGGAGAAACAAATAAAAACATATATGAATCAAATTGAAAAGTAGTAGATCTATTTAGAAACACTTGTGAATCATTTTTTTCTACTCCGAAGCTTTGATTGCTTAATTTTGTTAAACCTAATTTCACTCATTTTGTTGACCGAATTTAATACCAATAAAAAATGCAGATACTCACAACTAGTATTCTAAGACCGTATATTTTGATGGCTTTAGTCTTGTTTTTCCTCCGCGGAACAGTGAAACCGGCAAATTCCAATAATAGTGGGATCACAGTCTTTCACATAGTAAAGATGAGAAAGCAGAGCGAGCCTTCGCTAATATGGATGCATGCCGTGTTGTCCCCATATCTTTGGTTGGTTCAGAAACTGTCCGAAGAAAAATAGTGGTTAATCCCGACAACGACCCTCCTAGCTACTTTGGAGTGTCACTGTTTGCGAATGATGTACTGGATATACGTATTGTTTCATTTCAACGGTGAAATGGTTGTGATGTGGTTTCTTTACGTTATGTGTTTTAATAAGTTAATTCTAATTTTAATGCCTGTGAAAAACTTTTACTATTTACCTTCTGAATTATTTTAACCAACTTAATTATAGCAAATAATCTATATAAGAATATTATTTGCTTCTCTTCAACAATCCGGGACCAAGTATGAATCGATCAAGTGGCATGCAGTGTATGCGATAAAGAATGCAAGTAAATGTGATTGTATCTAAATAGTTAACCTTAAAAAAACAATTATGAGAGAAAATAATGAGACAAGTTGAGTTTTAATCTCCACCCTACAGGGATACCCTGTTTATTTAGTTCGTTATTGAATTAAACTAAAGAAAAAAGTTAAAATGTATAATGGTATAATAATGAAAAAAACATTACAGAAAATTATGTCGGGTTGTTCCCATTTTGCGAATAATGGGAAATCACTGTTTGTGTTGTTATCCATGTTGATAATTTCAAGCAGTTCGATTGCTTTTGCCCAAAATCGGGTGACGGTGACAGGGTCTGTTGTGGATCCAGCGAAAGAGCCAATCATCGGGGCGTCTGTAACATTGAAATCGGATCCTACTGTTGGAACAACAACAGACTTAGACGGTAAGTTCTCATTGCAGATACCGTCTGGAAACCAAACGATGGTTTTCACTTATCTTGGAATGAACAAGAAGGAGGTGCAAGTGCATGGCCAGCGTCTTCTTAGTGTTCAGATGGAAGAAGACACAAGGGTCTTGAACGAAGTCGTGGTAGTTGGATACGGGCAACAGAAGAAAGAGAGTGTTGTCGGATCAATTACTCAAACCACGGGGAAAGTCTTAGAACGTGCCGGAGGAGTGTCAAACCTCGGCATGGCATTGACTGGAAATTTGCCTGGGGTTTCCACTCTGTCATCGACCGGTATGCCAGGACAAGAAGATCCGCAAATTATCATTCGGGGTATCAGTTCCTGGAACAATAGTGAACCCTTGGTTTTGGTGGATGGAGTTGAACGTCCCATAAGTTCAATTGATATATCTTCCGTAGCATCAATTTCTGTATTGAAAGATGCTTCGGCAACAGCAGTTTATGGTGTGAAGGGGGCGAATGGGGTTATCCTCATTACTACCAAAAGAGGCGTGGAAGGACATCCTGTTGTATCATTTAAGGCTAACACAACCTTGAAAGCGGTTTCCAGGTTGCCTGAAAAGTATGACTCTTACGATGCTTTGTCAATTAAAAATACGGTGATTGAAAGAGAGTTAGGGCTGGATCCCACTGAATGGGCTGTTTACACACCGGTAGATATCTTAGATAAATACCGTAACCCAGCAAATGATCAAGAATGGGATCAATATCCGAATGTGGATTGGCAGGAGGAGTTGTTCAAAAACTATGCAATGTCGTACAATGCAAATGTAAATATATCGGGAGGTACAAAAATGGTTAAGTATTTCTCAGCAATTGACTATGTGCATGAAGGAGACATATTCAAATCTTTTGATAATGGGAGAGGATACACATCCGGTTGGGGATACAACAGGCTAAACATCCGGAGCAATTTAGATTTTAAACTGACCAATACAACCCAATTTACAACTAACTTGTTTGGGTCAAATGGTGTGCAAACTGTTCCTTATGGGTATAACAACAGCTCATCTTTTTGGAGAGCAGTATATAGGAATGCGCCGGATTCTTTCCGTCCGGTCTACTCTGACGGGACGTACGGTTATTACCAACCACGTCAGGCGGATCAGGAAAACTCGGTAGCAGCCATGGCGCTTGCAGGTTTAGAACGCCGGACTACAACCCAGCTTACCACCGACTTTATATTGATACAGGATTTGGATATGATTACCAAAGGTCTGAGTGCCAATGGAAGGCTATCATTGGATAATACCTTTCAGGAAATAAGGCGCGGAATCTCGGATGCAAGTAGTACTCAACTCGAGTATGTAAATCCACTAACTGGTGGAAAATCATATGCAAATGTGGCAAATACCGGTTGGGGAAATACCGGTTTTGATTATTTCCCGACAATTTCTTGGGCAGCAAATGCCGGTTACGTGAATACCGGAGCTACATACCGCAAATTATACTATTCTCTCCAGATGAATTATGCTCGGGATTTTGGGAAGCACAGTTTGACTGGCATGGGGCTTTTCAGCCGGGATAAAAGTTCAAAGGGCAGTGCATATCCTGACTATCGCGAAGATTGGGTGTTTAGAGCCACATATAATTATGCATCCAAGTACTTTGTTGAAATCAACGGAGCCTATAATGGTTCTCAGAAATTTGGTCCGACTCACCGTTTTTCCTTTTTCCCTTCTTTTTCCGGGGGATGGATGCTGACAAATGAAAATTTCATGAAGAGTCTTAGATTTTTGGATATGCTCAAGTTGCGTGCATCCTGGGGCAAAATAGGGGATGATAATGTCAATGCTCGATTTCTTTACTCAGATCAGTGGAGCTACGGTGGCAATACTACACTGGGGAATTTGGGAGATGTAACTTCATCTACTCCTTACACGTATTATTCTACGAACTCATTAGGAAACCCGGATATTTCATGGGAAACGGTTCGGAAGCAAAACTATGGCGTTGATTACGGTTTCTTTGGTGGCTTTTTGACTGGTTCTTTTGACATTTTCAGCGATTACAGGTACGATGTGCTTATTGCAGGCAGTAGCCGTGCTATTCCTACTTATTTTGGTGTTAATGCTCCGTATGCCAATTTGGGAAAAGTAAAAACACACGGGTATGAATTGGACATGAAGTTTAATTACAGGTTCTCGAACGGTATCCATGTTTGGAGTAATGTCGCAATAACGCACGCTATTGATAAGATAATTTACAAAGACGATCCGGAGTTGTTGCCCGATTACCAAAAAGCAGCCGGTTATGCCATCAATCAGACAACTTCTTATCTTAACGAGGGATACCTCACCACCTGGGATGATATTTATGGCAGTACGGTAAGGACTAACAATAATTCCAACAAACTTGCCGGGGATTACAATATTTTGGACATCAACGGAGATGGTATAATTGATAAGTATGACAAAACTCCCTACCAATACAGCACCAATCCTCAAAATACGTATAGTACATCTGTTGGATTAGATTGGAAAGGTTTTGCTGTGTTCGTTCAATTCTACGGAGTGACCAATGTAACACGTCAGCTAGACTTCACCAATTTCTTTGTAAACTCGAATGTTGTTTACAAGGAGGGAACTTTTTGGACGAAAGGGTCAAACGGACTTCCCTTGCCTCGTTGGCAAACTCTTTTGGGGGAAGAAGCATCTGGCACACGCTATCTTTACGATGGCTCCTACCTGCGCTTGAAAAATGCTGAAGTGAGTTATACATTCCAAGGTGGTGTTATCAATAACATGAAAATGAAATCCTGCAGATTATACCTGAATGGGGATAACTTGCTGTTGTGGACAAAAATGCCCGATGACCGCGAATCCAATTTTAGTACCAGTGTGGCTTCCGATGGAGCATATCCTACGATGAAACGATTCAATTTGGGTGTTGAGATAACTTTTTAAAATGAATTTGACAATGAATACATATTTTAGGAAAACAGGCATTTTCATAGCCTTGCTTATTGCGGGGATATTCGTCTCCTGCACGGACTATCTGGACAAAGCCCCATATACCGATATAGATGCGGATGTACCCTTTAAAGATTTTACAAATTTTCAAGGGTTTACCGAAGAGTTGTATAATTGTATCCCCATAGTGACCGCTTCGGATTATCATAATACTTGGAATTGGGGTGAAGATGAATATTACAACCCTTCCGAAACACGCTTTTTTTCTTATTGGCTTGATCAGGGTAACTATTGGGGCTGGAATACCGCGGGTTATTCATGGCTTCGGGCGGGTTACAATAGTAGCACTACCTCCTATACCTCTAGTACTGATCCAAAAACCAAGGGGCATCTTTGGGGCTTGGCTTGGTACGGAATTAGGAAAGCGAATGTGGGGTTGGCGAATTTGGATAAATTTACGGGAACAGATACGGAAAAAAATCTGTTAGCTGGCCAATTGTATTTTTTTAGAGGGTGGTTTCACTTTATGCTGATGCAATATTGGGGAGGGCTTCCTTATGTTGGATCCGCTTTGCCATCTAATGAAACTCCAAAGCTTCCACGTTTGGGTTACCAGCAAACTGCTGACAGTGTGGCCCGAGATTTTCAGAAAGCAGCCGATTTGCTTCCGGTGTTCTGGGATTCGATCCCTAGTGATCAGCTCACTTCAACCACAGCAGATAATATAAAAAGCGGTAAGAATGATTTGAGAATCAATAAGATCATGGCACTGGCATATTTGGGGAAAGATCTGCTTTGGGCGGGAAGCCCCTTGATGAACAGGGAGTCAACCGGAGTTGCAGCCTACAATACCGATTATTGCAAAAAAGCGGCCGATGCCTTTGGGCAGGCATTGCAATTGTGCGATAATACCAAATTTTATGAGTTGATACCGTTCTCTAATTACAGCGATATCTTTTATATCCACAACTCAACTTCTCCGCTTCCTGGTGCGGCCATTGTGGACGGGCATAAATACAGGGAGGCCATGTTTATGGAAAATGTGTGTGGCTTAAGTGGCCGTTTCAGATATAATCAGGTGAATGACTATCGTCCTCCCATTATCAAGAGTACCGGTATTAAAATGTACCCTACTGCCAACTATGTGGATTATTTTGGGATGAACAATGGACTCCCTATCCTAGACATTACTCAGCCGGATGCGGAGTCTGGTTATAATCCGCAGTACCCATGGAAAAACCGCGATCCCCGCTTTTATAAGGACATTATATATGATGGAGTGAGGTGTGTCAGCGGTACTGGTGCCGGAACAGACTCATTGAAAATATTTGCTAGCTTGTTTGGAAGTGAGACTGAGAATGCTACAACCACAGGAAAATACCGTCAGGTAAACAATCCTGGAGGTAATGGACAAAACGCTTGCTTTACCGGGTATATGAATATGAAATTCACCTCCCAATATCTTAATAACTGGGATGGTTATATCGATAATAATTCGGTTGTGCTGAGTTTCATGCGTTTGGCCGATGTGTATTTGATGTATGCAGAGTCGGTGGCTGCAGGGTATGGTTCTCCAACAGCACACGCAACAGGTTATTCCCTTACGGCGGTATATGCTGTGAATAAAGTGCGAGACAGGGTTGCTCCGGATGGCTCTATGCGTTTGGCAAGCAAGTTCACCACGAGTACCGATGTGTTTATGCCGGAGTTGTGCCGCGAAAGAGCTGTTGAATTAGCATTTGAAGGGCATCGTTTTACTGACTTGCGCCGTTGGTTAATGTTACTTCAAGCACCTTACACCTTGAAAAAAACGGTTTATTTTGACCGGGATCCAAACGTTCCTGCTAAAAATGTGTATGCAGATCCATCAAATGCTCATGTTTTGAATCTCAGGGAAGGTATCCTTTCCGAAAGGCATTTGGGTGAGAAACATTATTGGTTTCCATTCCTGCAATCCGATGTAAATTTATATACCGGTTTCACTCAAAATCTCGGTTGGTAAATGTGGTTTTTTGGTAACGAGTGGGCTGTTTGCGCGGCTAAAGCAAGTTAGTAATTACTGAGTAAATTTTAATTTTAATTATGAATAAAAAAAGCATTCGAAATATTTGCTCCGTTTTTCTGGTGGTACCATTGCTTAATGTTTTCGGTTTGCATGCACAGGAGAAAAATGACAGCGTTAATGTAGCTTTTGGAAGCGTTGCTAAACGGGATGTGCTGGGGGCTGTCTCCTCAATTAACGTTCCCGAATTAATGAAAAAGGAATATGTGACTTATAGTTTGGACGGGCTTCAAAGCTTTGTCGGTGGATATACCGGAAGTATATGGGGGCAGGATGCTCTTATATTGGTGGACGGTGTACCCCGCAGTGCTTGGGATGTGCTAAGTTCAGAAGTAGCATCTGTTACTGTGCTGAAAGATGCCAGTGCTGTGGTTCTTTACGGAAGCAAGGCTGCCAAAGGGGTTGTTCTAATTACTACCAAGAGAGGGCAAATTTCACCTTTGACCATACATGTCCGGGCAAACACGGGCATATATGTCCCAAAGAGATACCCGAAGTACCTGAACTCCGCAGACTATATGACTCTTTATAACGAAGCCGCTGTGAACGACGGGCAAACAGCGTATTATCCTCAGGACTTAATTGATAAAACGAAATCTGGAAGCGATCCTTCTCATTATCCCGATATCAATATGTTTAGTTCTGATTACCTCAGAAAGGCATATAACCGGTATGACATGAATGCCGATGTATCCGGTGGGAACTCCTTTGCCCGCTATTATTCCGATTTTGGTATGGCATACAATAATTCTTTACTGAAGTATGGAGAAAAAGCCAAGGACAACAACTACCGTTTCAATATGAGAGCCAATCTGGATATGGATATCACCAACTGGTTGTCTGCCAACACCAACGTGTCTGTCATTATTTCCGATGCCTTTACCGGAAATGGTGATTTTTGGGGGCAATCGTCATCCCTCCGTCCCAACTGGTTTGGCGCAACAACTGTAGCGAATTCCTTTAGTCCCTTAATCCCTATCAGTGAGCTTGATCAGAATAATGCCGATTTGTTGACCCTGGCTAACAACAGCAACAATTTGATTGACGGGAAATATATCTTTGGTGGAACTTCCTCTCAGTTGACGAACGTGTTTGCCGATATGTTGGCAGGGGGCTACACCAAATCACATAACCGGACGTTTATGTTTGATGTGTCTATGAAGGCCGATTTGAGTTTTCTCCTAAAAGGGCTTACTTTTAAAGCGGGCTATAGTTCAAATTTCACCAATAATTATACAGAAGTATATGGAGTCTCGTATTCGGTTTACCAGCCCACATGGTCTGCTGATAATACGACGATCACCGGCCTGTCAAAATATAATACAGACCAGCCAAGTACGAATGAAGACATGGGCGTTGCCGCATTTACCCAAACGATGCAGCTTACTTCTCAGTTCAACTATAACAAAACGTTTAACAATGATCACCAGGTCTCTGCTGCATTGATTGGGTGGGAATACCAGACTCAAAGTTCTACCGGGAATCTTGCGAATGACCAAGCTACGTACCCTAGCAGCACTTTGAGTACACTTCACCGCACAACGAATCTCAATTTAGGATTTCAGGCCAATTATAACTACAAGCACCGTTATTATGCAGACTTCTCGGCCGCCGCAGTTCATTCGCCCATGTTGCCCGCGAAAAATCGGAGTGCCTTTTCCCCGACCTTTAGTTTGGGTTGGAGAATCAGCGACGAAGCGTTTTTCAAAGAGAGCATTCCGTTTGTGGATGATTTGAAATTGACCGCTTCCTATTCTGTTTTGCACCAAGATTTGGATATCGGCGGCTATTATTTGTACCAGGGTAATTATCTGTATGGAGCGAATTGGTCTTATTTTGTACGGGATTTTGCGGCTGGGTTTGCCTATTCTACAGGAAGCAGCAACCCCGATTTGAATTTTATTCAACAGAAACAGTACAGGGTAGGTTTTGATGTCTCCTTGCTAAAAAAATTGGTGGCATTGAATGCGAATTATTTCGTTAATTACACTAATGGCGGATTAGTAAACGGGGCAAATACCATTTATCCGTCCTATTTCAATACCGGTAATGCGGTCAGCTCTTCATTTCTGCCGTATATCAATTTCAACCGTGATAAACGGTCTGGGCTTGATTTTACCTTGAGTTTGAATGAAAAAATTGGAGAAATAGACTACTCATTAGGGTTTGCCGGTATGCTCTTTGCTTCGAAAGTCTTAAAGAGAGACGAAGTCAAAGTGCCCGGAGAAGAATATTATTATAGTGTTGGAAAACCATTAGATGGCGCTAAGGGATACATCTGTGAAGGCTTCTATACTCAGGCAGAGGTAGATGCTATAGATGGTACTGCGGCTCACCCGAATCCAACTTTTGGGGGCGAAGTCAGTGCTGGTGACCTGAAATACAAAGATATGAACGGTGACGGAATCATTGATTCTAAAGACCAGGTTTACTTGGGGAAATATGGCTGGTCAGGATCACCCTTTAATTATGGTATCAATTTCACGATGAAATGGAAAAATTTCACCCTGTTTGCATTGGGGACAGGGCAAAGCGGGGCTATCCGGTTCAAAAATTCATCTTATTATTGGGTGAACGGAAGTGCCAAATATTCAGATGAGGTATGGGGGCGTTGGACGGAAGCCACGCAAAACGCGGCAACATATCCCCGTCTGACAGCAACATCCAACTCGAACAACTTCCAAAACTCTACATTTTGGATGTATAAGAATGATCGTTTCGACCTGAGCAGAGTCCAACTGACATATGATTTCAACGATGCCGCCTTTAAAAACTCATTCGTTCAGGGTTTGAGTGTCTATCTAATGGGAGAAAGTTTACTTACCCTGTCTAAGGAAAGAAAGCTGATGGAGATGAATGTGGGAAGTGCTCCTCAATGCCGCTATTTCAATATCGGTGCTAAGGCCACTTTTTAAGTGATACAACAATTTAATAGAAGTATATACAATGATGAAAAAAAATATATTGTTATTGTTAATAAGTGTCTTTGTGTTATCGGGCTGTGATGATTTGTTTACTCCGTCAAAACAATATTTTAACACGATAGATCAAATATATACTAATCCGAGTTATGCCCAGAACTTTTTGACAACGGGTTATATGACATTGCCGGCTTATTATGACAACAGCGAGTGTGCCACCGATGATGCTGTGGCAAATGTACTCACGGATTCTTACGTGAAAATGGCAACGGGAGCCTGGTCGTCATCCAATAATCCATTGAGCCTGTGGAATAATGATTATGCCGGGATCCAATATTTGAATCTTTTTTTGGAAAATGTGGATAAAGTGGTTTGGGTAAATGATTCAATATCTGATCCAAATACCAATGAACTTTTCGCAAGAAGGATGAAAGGAGAAGCGTATGGTTTACGGGCTGCACATTTGTATTTTTTGCTGCGCAACCATGCTGGAGTTGCAACTGACGGAAGTCTCTTGGGCGTTCCTTTGCATTTGAAGTCTGAGGATTTGAACAGCGATTTCAATCAAGCGAGATCCACCCTTGAAGCTTGTGTGCAACAAATTTATCAGGACTTGGATAGTGCTGAATTGTATCTACCAATGGAATACAATGATTTGCCTTCAACAGGAACTGTTCCTGCGAAATTTCAGGATATTACAACCACTGTTAGTACATACAACCGGGTAATGGGCCTGATTTCTCGTCAACTTTTCAATGGGTTGATAGCTAAATCTTTCCGTGCAAGAACTGCTCTGTTGGCGGCAAGTCCTGCTTATCAGGATGCTTCCAATACCACCACTTGGGCTATGGCTGCGGACAATGCTGCCGCCGTTATAGATTATAATATTGCAACAAATGGTGTTCAAGCAGGATTGGGCGTAGTTGCAAATGGAAGTACATACTATACAAATGATGCCGATATTACAGCTGCTTCTAGTAATGGTGTTAATCCAAAAGAGATTATTTGGCGGGAAGGTGTGAAGACAAATAACTCAGATCAGGAAAAACAGAATTTTCCTCCATCCATAGGCGGAAGGGGATATGTCAACCCTTCCCAAAGTTTGGTGGATGCGTTCCCGATGGCAAACGGATACCCCATTACTGATCCGAACAGCGGTTACGATCCAACCCTCCCTTATACCGGGCGCGATCCACTTTTTTACAATTATATAATTTACAACGGAGCTCTTGCAGGTTCTTCGAATGATATGATTTATACAGGAACAATCAGCGGGGCAGCGGCCGATGGCATAAATGTGAGAATACCAACCTCGAGTACTTCAGGAGGTTCAACGCGTACAGGATATTACATGAAAAAGCGCCTCAATATGGGTGTCAGTGTTAAATCTACCGGCGCTACGGGAAAGACGCATTATACTCCGAAAATCCGTTATACTGAAATTTATTTGGATTATGCTGAGGCTGCCAACGAAGCTTGGGGGCCAAAAGGAACGGGAACGCATTCCTATTCGGCTTACGATGTCATGAAGTCCATTAGAAAGCGCTCAAACCCTTCCCTGAATTCGGCCGATCCCTATTTGGATGACTGCGCAGGTGATAAAGATAAAATGCGTGAATTGATTCATAATGCTCGTCGCATAGAACTTTGTTTTGAAAGTTTCCGTTTCTGGGATTTACGCAGGTGGAAGGTTGCTCTTAGCGCATTAAATGCGGAAGTTACTGGTATGGACGTAAATGTTGTAAATGGTTCTTTAGACCTTAAGTCGATAGATGTTGAAAATCGTACATACAAAGACTATATGTATTACGGCCCTATTCCTTATTCTGAAGTGTTGAAATATAGTAACCTATTTCAAAACCAAGGTTGGTAAGTTAAATTTGAAATAAAATAATGATAATCATGAAAATAAGTCAGTTATTTATAGCTTCGGCAGTTATCATCTTATTGATGAACTCTTGTGAAAACGGCAATCCTGTCTATCCGGACAATGCCTATCAAACGGTTTATTTTGCGAACCAATATCCTATACGTACCGTTGAACTGGGAGAGGATTTGTTCGTGGACAATTCAATGGACAATTTGCATCAGGTGAAGATCTTGGCAACGATGGGTGGTACGCAAAATAACACGAAAGATCGTGTTATCGGATATGTAGTGGACACTACACTTTGTAATAGCTTGTACTATTCGACTTTCTCACCCTCGACCACTTTGGGTACTGTCGGTTCGACAGTTCGACCGATGCCATCCAATTATTATACATTGTCCCCAAGTAATTCCATCACCATTCCGGCCGGGTCTGTTATGGGTGGGGTAACGGTACAGCTGACGGATGCCTTCTTTGCTGATCCATCGTCCTTGACCACTACTTATGTGATTCCCTTAGTGATGAAAACCTCTGATGACTCTATCCTTTCGGGAAAACCGGTAGTTGATTCGCCTAGTATATTTGTCGCGTCCAATTGGTCCATTCTTCCGAAGGATTATGTCCTTTATGCCGTCAAGTATGTTAATCCTTGGCAGGCGAACTATCTGAGAAGGGGTATTGATCAAATCACAAAGGCCGATGGCACAGTGAGTACAAACACGCGGCACAAGCAATATGTGGAAAGCGATGATGTTGTGAAAATTAGCACAGGATCATTGAATGTTGCCAACTTGGCATTAACCATAAAGGATAGTGCAGGAAAGGATGTAGCATATACCGTAGTGCTGACGTTCGCCGACGATGGTTCTTGCACCGTTGGTTCCAACTCTACAAATTTCGAAATCACTGGCACCGGTAAATTTGTTTCTAAAGGAGAAAAGAATAGTTTCGGAGGAAAAGACCGTAGTGCGATATACTTGGATTATAGCGTCAATTTCAAAAGTCTGAGCTGGAAATATGTCACTAAAGACACTTTGGTGGTTCGTGATAGAGGACTTGTGGCTGAGTATTATACGGTAATCAAAAAGTAATTATGGCCTATTAGAGATTGGAAAGCTTACTGTTTTTTGTAGTAAGAAATGGTGAGCTTTCCTCGCTACCTTGGTTTCATGTACAACTACCAATTGCAGACCCAGACCTTAAAAAATGAAAAGGACACCATGTCCTTCAAATAATTCCGAGAAACAACTAATTAATAAGTATTGATATTATGAAAACATTTATTGGTAAAATGCTTGTAATTAAAGCTATACTTGTCATTTTGATAGCTTTTGTTCAATTGGCGGCTTATGGACAAGTCGCAATGAGACGTCCGATTTCTCCAAGCCAGCCTATGTTGCTGATACATATCGATTCATGGAACTATGCCGATCCCCAGAAAATCATCGACCTTATCCCTTCGGATGTGCGTCCGTATGTGGTAATGAACATTTCGCTTTCTATTAACCACGATGCCTCAACGGGTGCGTGGAAAATAGTGGAATATGGTTATGAAACAGCCAAATCGTGGCTGCGTACTTGTGCCGAAAACGGAATATGGTGCATGGTGCAGCCTGCAAGCGGCGGGGCTTGTCATTTTTCAGATACCGATTTAACGGTTTATAAAGAGTTTTACGAAAACTATCCCAACTTTATCGGGTTTAACTATGCCGAACAGTTTTGGGGATTTGACGATGCCAGCGACCCTCGATCGGTAGCGTGGACTACTCGCATTGCACATTTCGTGGATTTAGTCAATCTGGCTGATACTTACGGAGGGTATCTTTGTGTGAGCTGGTGCGGAGCGTACTATGGTGCCGGAATTAATCCTGTGGCTATGCTCAAGAAGAATTCAAGTTTCGCTACCGTACTCCAGACCAAATCGGACCACTTTATCATGTGTGAAAAATTTACCTCCAAGTATGGTTTCTATGACATTGAAAGCACTTGTTTAGGTTCTTATTTATCCGGATATTCAGGACAATATGGCATCCGTTTCGATCAGTGCGGATGGAGTAGCGGCGAAAACTCGAGTGGCAGCACAACTGCCGATTTTCCCGTGCCTGCAGGTCTGGCTCCAGTCATAGAACATTCCATGCTTACTGGGCAAACTGTTTTTGACGGGCCCGAACTTATTTGGTCCCAATGCATCCAGAACCTGAGCAATGGAACTACGTCGGATGGTTATACCACTAGAAAATGGAGTAGATATCCACAGTATGATAATATCACACTGGATGCTTTCCGCAAAATACTAGACGGCACAATACGCCTTATGACCCGGAGCGAAGTAATTGATCGGACCAAGGTGGTGATCATTCAGGACGTAACCTCGGGTACCGATGTCCAAAAATACAGTGCTCCCGAAACATTGTTCACGGGCTTGTATCAAACGGACAGTAGCGGCACCTTGCTCGAAAACCGGACTTGGTTCAAAAAAACCGGGCGCTATCCGGCTGTACCAACTGTATATGCTTTGAACGGCACCGATGCCAACTCGTTCTCGGTACAGGTCAACGCATCGGCTTATTCTACCCGGTGGCCATCTACTTCTGCTAAAACGACCGAGTTTAACAGCTTGTTCACATTGGAATACACAGGTGATATTTATGCCGCACGTAGTGAAAACGGATGGGTGGTTTACAATCCATACAAAACTTCGACAACCGCCACCGGGAACATCCCATTCAAATACAACACTTGCACCGGGATGGATCTCAGCCTGTCGCAATACACTACTGGCATCATCAAAGAGGTGTCAAACAAAGTTACGATTTACTTGAATAATTATGATAATACCAATACTGCATTCAAAACCGATATTCTAAAAATAAACGGCTGTAGCAGCCAGCCAACCTATACAATAACCGAAAGGGGTAGCCACACGGCAAGCACTGTAACTACAAGCTATTCGGGAGGTGTTTTTACCATCAATGTTTCGCACAACGGAGCACTTGATATTTCCGTTAACTGTTCAGGATCAGCAACCGGCAGGTTGACTTCTTATAAAACAGCATCGCTTTCCGCTCCTTCCAGCCCTGCTCCTTACTTAGGCCCTCGCCAATACGAAGCAGAAAATTTTGATTATAAAAATATAAGCGGGAACGTTACAGAAGGGTACAATACCGGGATAGCTAACTATACGGCGATGGGATACCTGAAGTTTGGCACAAGTTCGTCGGCTAGTATCAGGGATACCATTAATGTTCCAGCCTCAGGCTCATATACAATTGCAATCAAATATACCACTACGGGAGGTAGTGTAAGCACCATCGATTTGTATGTGAACGGTACAAAAGTTGCAACTCCAGCTTTTGCCGCTCAAACCTCGACCAGTACTTGGAGTACGGTTTCTCAATCAGTGACTTTGAATTCGGGCAAAAATACCGTTGAACTCAAGGCAAATGCTACTGGATCACGCCAAATTTATTTCGACAATATTGTTGTAACTCCTGTAAATAGCGGGGTCGGCGTTTGGATGGAAGCCGAATGCGGCACAGTTGGATCACTTTGGAGCGTGCTGCAAAGTGCAACCGGTTCCAGCGGGCAATATATCAGAATTCAGGATGGAAACAATAGCACCTCTAGCGTGCCTGGCAGCGATGGTTATGCAACATATACATTCGATATCGCCACTGCCGGAACCTACAATTTATGGGCACGTGTAAGGGCTCCAAGTTCAAATGATGACTCGTTTTGGCTAAAAATGGATAATGGCTCGTGGAATAGCTGGAACGGAATTACATATTCAACCGCGTGGACTTGGGCGTTTTACAAATCATTCTCTCTGAGCGAAGGCAGCCATACATTGATCATTGCTTATCGTGAAGATGGTACAGATTTGGATAAATTATACATAGGCACAGATGTGCCCACCGAATACGGAGAATCTGCTACCAATTGCACAACTAAAAGTGCGGTTGCGAAGGATGATAATAGCTTATCGGACACCGAAAGCGCGAAACAGCCTGTTGTGGTTTCTACCGACTATTACTCGATAACAGGTGCTAAGATTCATAACATCCAAAATATGAAAGGGGTATTTCTTGTGAAGAAGACCATGTCTGACGGGATTGTTAAAACAACCAAGATCTTGCAGAAATAGTTGACCTTTTGCATAAAAAGAAAACCTGTCCATGCCTTAGCTGTAATGCTTATTTGGAGTTAAGGCAGGACAGGTCTTCTGCAAAGGAAAATATAAATATAAAAATTAATCTTGCTAAATAACTATTATTTTAAAGTCGGCGAGAGCCTAAATATATCTTTAAATCTGATATTTCAAGCTGACTTTCCCCAATGCTGGGACACTCTATCTCTATTCTGTCAAAAAGGAAGATTGGGATGATCTTCTTATTTGTTTACGATAAGTATAACAGAATTGGTTCACTTCTCTCTTTGCAGTATCCAATCAAGTTCGGTCAGCAAAGCTGTGGTTGATGGTCGTTTGCGCCTGGTTGCTGACGGAAACAAAGCCACTTTGGATAATGCCAAACACTTAAATATTAAGTAGTACCTCCTGTTAAGGAACATCGAATAGGCATCGGGGAGGTTGTTTTTATACTGATAGGCACACTGTGCTTGTGCGATTATAATTGTGAGGGGGATTTGTAACATTTTGTTCCATCTCCAGTGACTCTTGCCGCCATAGAAAAGCTAGGCAGTTGTGGCCTTGTAACTCCCGATCAGAAATAAGTAAAAGTAGAGTTAAATTGAGCTTTTGGATACATACAAAATAAAAATCACCTTGAAATGAAAGAAAAGCATACGTGCAAGAGAATTCGAGAAATAGCGTTCATCTGTTTTTCGCTTTTACTCTTTTTATTTGTGACAAATCTGAGTGCGCAGACTAATGCGCCGATGAGGAGGCCCGTGTCCCCGCAGCAGCCGATGTACCTGATCCATATCGACACATGGAATTATCCCGACCCTAAAAAAATAATAGAGCTTATTCCTGCCGACATAAGGCCTTATGTGGTGATGAATATTTCCCTGTCGATAAGCCATGATGTGACAACGAGCCGGTTTAAGGTTGCGGAATATGGTTATGAGATTGCGAAGTCGTGGTTGCGGGTATGTGCCGAAAATCAGATGTGGGCCACTGTACAGCCATCGAGCGGGGGATTTTGTCAGTTCTCGGATTCTGACTTGAGTGTTTATGAAGAATTTTTCAGGGACTTCCCCAACTTCATAGGCTTTAATTATGCAGAACAATTTTGGGGCTATGACGATGCTAGCGACCCGCTGTCTGCCAAATGGACTGACCGCATGGCTCATTTTGCAAACCTGCTAAAGGTGTGCGACAAATACGGAGGCTACCTGGTTGTGAGCTGGTGCACCAACCAGTGGGGGGCGGCGATCAATCCTATTGCCATGCTGAAGAGGAATCCGGCTTTTGCGGCAGCATGCAGGGATTACTCCAAGAACTATATCTTGTGCGAGAAATACACGCAGGAATCATATATTTCAGACATGGAGAGTACGTGCTTGGGAGCATATTTGTCTGGCTATAGTGGCCAATATGGCATACGCTACGACGATACCGGCTGGACGGATGCCAATGGCGAACATAGTAATTTCACCATGGCCACCGGTTTGGCCGCCCACCTCGAGCACATAATGCTTACTGGGCAAACAGTGATAGACGGCCCGGAACTGATTTGGACACAATGCTTCAAGGAGACTGCAGCTTCCGCCACAAGTGATGGGTTTACCAGGCGAAACTGGGCGACTTACCCTCAATTCGACAATGTGAGCCTTGATGTTTTTAGAAAACTCATAGATGGCACCGTGCGCATACCCACCAGGAAAGAAGTGATAGACAGGACTAAAGTCGCCATAATCAACGATGTCAATTCCGGTGACAACAGCGAAACTTATAGTTCGCCCCAAACCTTGTCCGAAGGACTTTACAGAATGGATGGCGACGGCAATTATGAATACAACAAAACTTTTTTCAAAAAGACAGGACGGTATCCTACCATCCCGACCGTATATAAACTGGAGGATGCCGATGCAAATTCATTCCAGCTAAAGATAAACAGGTCGGACTATGGCAGCAGGTGGCCCGACATAGCGAGCAAGACCTCTGAGCTGGACCAGCTTTTCCCGCAAGAATACACGGGTAACTTGTATGCCGGCAGGCATGAAAACGGGTGGGTTACCTACAACCCTTACAAGACAGGGGAAACCGCCTCTGCTTGTATTCCATTCAAGTATAATACATGTGATAGCATGAAGCTTACTTATTCCCAATATAGTGCTGGAGTTGTAAAGGAGTTTCCGGATAAAATAACTTTCTATCTGAACAACTATGACAATGTGCTGGATACCGGTCTAAAGAACGACACCATTCGGATTTACGGGTGTTCCAGCGAGCCTGCCTACACCAGCGTGGATCGAGGCAAGGCCCAGGCTAGCGTAATCTCAAAGGGTTGGGAAGACGGTGTTCTCACCTTGGTAGTGAAGCACAACGGCGCTTTGGATCTTACTATTAACTGTTCTGGGACAGCGACAAACAGATTAACCGCGTTTACACCCTCCTCCATCATTGTTCCCCGGAAACCCGATTTATACACAGGCTCCAGGCAGAATGAGTTCGAATGTGCTGACTACAAGAATATTTCCAGTGTTATTTCCGGCGGATACAATGGGACCGTCCGGAAATACACAGGGCAAGGCTATGTCATATTGGGCACTAACGCCAACGCTTCCCTTCGCGACACAGTAAGTGTGCTTAAGAAGGGATCCTACAAACTTCAAATCAGATATATGGTTACTTCGGGCGATGTCAATTCGTTAGATTTGTATGTAAACGATTCAAAAATTTCGACGCCAACTTTTGTGAAAACGGCAAGCAGCGGTGAGTGGGGAATCTATACACAATACGTCGCCCTCGATGAAGGATACAATAAGGTAATGCTAAAATCCAACAAGGCAGCTCCTTATACCATGTACCTTGATAATTTTGTTGTTTCTGGGGATGATGCTGGCAGGATGTATGACTTTTCATCCGATGAACCCGCCCAATCAGCAAGTGTCCCTGCCGCTCAATTCGTTTCGGTGAAAAGTGGCTCGGCCGGAGTGGTTGCGTACACCGATGGCAATGGGCAAACAAGCAATTGCTTTAAGGCCTATTCCGCGGGATCCTCAAACGCCACGGGGGTTGCTGATCTGGAATTGTTTTCGGCGAATGCTTCGGATTATTATGTGGTCTGGAAAGAATATTACGGGACGGCGGGTGCGCTCAAAGGTATTTTGATGAGAGGCACAGGCTCGTCATCGTATGCTGGCGGCATGAAGAAAGGCTACCTGTTTACATCCCAGGATAACGCCGACAACACAGTATCCCTTAAGTCGTACATCGTCGGGGAAACAGGTATCTCCGAAAAAACAGCCTTTACCACCAGCCTTCATGTTCAGGCAGGGCAGCCTTGCTGGTATCGCGCGAGGGCACTGGGTTCCCAATTTGTTTTTGAATGCTCCTCTGACAGCATCAACTGGGTAGGTGCAAATACGACAACATTTACCGACAGTGCTTATGTTTCAGGAGCAACGCAACTGGTCTGGGGTTTGAATTCAGCCAATTATGATTGGGTGATGGACAATATCGCCTCTTTTACAGGAAACATTTCGGCATCTCAATTCTCGTTGAGCGGATTCACCTATGTCCATAATTTCGGCCCCTCGGAGAGCAAGGCTGTAACGGTTTCGGGAAGTTCTTTGACGAGCAACATGCTGGTTGCCGCATCCGCTAATTTCGAAGTGTCGCTGGATGCAAGTTCAGGATACACTTCCTCCATTACTTTACCCCAGAGCGCGGGCAATATCCCTGCTTCTACCCTGTATGTGAGGCTGAAGACAGGTTTGGGGATAAATAATTATGCAGGTGAACTACTAATCAGTTCCGACGGGATATTTGACCGCAAGATAGATTTGGCAGGAAGCGTTTCACCCGAATCGGTTAGCAAGATGTATGATTTCTCCAACGATGTTGCTACAACTAGTGCAACCACTCCTCCAGCCTTGAATACTTCAATTGGGACTGGAAACACGGCCACGGCTGGTGTCGTTAGTTACACTGATGCTTCCGACATCACAAGCAATGTATTGAAACCTTATGGCGGCGGGAATCGGAATGCTACCGGAGCCATTGACCTGAATTTGTTCTCTTCGAAAAGTACCGACTATTCGGTAACATGGAAACAATGCGTGAATGCAGGGAAAGATTACAAAGCCGGAGTCTTGCTTAGGGGCGATCCTTCTAAAATTGGTGACGACGCAACGGGATATGTGAATGGCATAATGCAGGGGTATCTCTTCATCGTCTATTCGAAAACATCGGGAGGTTCGGAGTTCCGTATCTATAAATCGACCTCGACATTCAATGCTCTTTCGATGCTTGTAAACACAGGTGTGAGTGGTTTAATCCCCTATACCAACCAAGCTGTTTGGTATAGGGCTTCAGTGTCGGGATCTTCCCTCGTTGCATTGAAACTTGAATATTCCACCGACAGCATCACGTGGAAAACCGGATCCACGGTAAATGATAGTTCTAATCCGTTCGCTTTGGGTTCCACGCAGTTTGTTTGGGGCTTGGGTGTTGCAAATGTTGACTTTTATGTAGATAATATAACATTTTATGGTATTGAAGACGCCACCCTTTCCGGAATTGAAGCTCCTGTTGATTTGTATGATGGCGCTACTGTCATCTTTTCGGAATATTACACAATTACAGGGCAAAGAATTTCTAATAGTAAGAATAACCTGAAAGGTTTCTATATTGTAAAGAATGTGATGTCGAATGGCAAAGTTGTAACTGAAAAAGTGTATATTCGTTAGGCGAATACTTATTGTCATCTTAAATTCCTTGATAAAAGGAGCAGTATCCAGCCATTACAACCGATCTTTGGATGTAATGGTGTGCTGTTTTTAGTGCTAATAAATGTAATGATTTCATACGTATGATAACAAAAGTAAATCAGGTGTTTGTGTCCAGGCGAATTCTTTTTTTTGTATTCCTGAATTTATCGGTAACTGTATTAGGCTTTTCTCAAGATTTAACTTGGTTCGGAAAACCCATAGTTGTGGATAGGCCTGAGTCTGTTGATGACTTTCCTATTGCAGAGGGCAGGCAATTGAAAGCCTCAATCCGTTATGATGTAGCTAATGAATCTCGTGGCGTCATTCGTGCTATTGGGGATCTCCAAAACGATATAGACAGCGTCACTGGAGTAAAGCCGCCTCTCTTCACCACAGAGCCACCGTTTGCATACGAAATAATAATTGGCACAGTAGGAAATAGTAGGTTGATCGATCAACTGGTTTCTTCGAAGAAGCTCGATGTGGAAAATATCAAGGGGAAATGGGAAACATTTGTAATAGAAACGATTAAAAACCCTAAGCCGGGAGTAAAGCAATGCCTTGTTATTGCAGGGAGTGACAAACGTGGAACTATATACGGAGTATATGAATTGTCGCGCCAATTAGGCATTTCCCCTTGGTATTGGTGGGCCGATGTTCCGGCAAAAAAACGAACGAGCGCTTATGTCTCACAAGGCCGCTATTTTTCAGGAGAGCCGAAGGTTAAATACCGCGGTATCTTTATCAATGACGAAAATCCATCCATGCAACGCTGGGCAAGGGCGAAATTTGGGGGGATGAACAGTAAAATGTATTCCCGCATGTTCGAATTGATGTTGCGACTAAAGGCAAACTACCTGTGGCCTGGAATGTGGGGTTCATTCACCGAATACAATCCGGGTGTGCCTCTTCTGAAAAATGAAAAGGGAGAGTATGAGGGCAATTCTTTTAACGAGGATGATCCCGAAAATCCCCGCTTGGCCGATGAATATGGTATTGTTATGGGTACATCCCATCACGAGCCGATGCAGCGTTCCCAACAGGAATGGATACGCAACAAGCAAAATTATGGTAATGGCGAGTGGAACTACATGACAAACAAGGACGGGATTCAGAAATTCTTTAGGGAAGGCATTGAAAATACCAAAAATTACGAAAGCTTGATTACCATGGGGATGAGAGGCGATGACGACAAGCCAATGAAAGATGCTGGAAGTGCTGAAGCCAATTTCAAGATACTGGAAGGAATCATGAAAGACCAAAGGAAAATCATTGAGGAGGTTACAGGAAAGCCCGCATCAAAAACGCCACAGGTATGGACTCTTTACAGCGAGGTGTTGGAATATTATGACCAAGGAATGAAAGTGCCTGATGATATGATAATTCTCTTATGTAACGATAACTGGGGAAATGTGCGCCGATTGCCCGAACTAAAAGGAAAACGCCATCCCGGTGGATACGGCATGTATTACCACGTTGCATACTACGGCGCGCCCCGTGCTTCCAAATGGCTTAATGTGAGCCAGATTCCGAAAATGTGGGAACAACTTCAACTCACCTACGACTATGGAGTGGACAAAATATGGATTCTCAATGTGGGAGACTTGAAACCATGTGAATATACGATGGATTTCTTCTTAAATATGGCATGGAATCCAAAATCTTTCAATCAAAACAATCTGTATGAGTATTCGCAGCGTTTTTGTGCCGAACAATTTGGCGAAGAATATGCAAAAGAAGCTGCCGTAATATTGAACACGTACTGCAAATATGCTGCTCGGGTTACACCAGAAATGCTCGATAGCCGAACTTATAACCTTGATGATGGTGAATTCAAGATGGTCAGGGACGAATTTCTCGCCCTCGAAGCCCGTGCACTTCGGCAATTCATCGATATTCCCAAGGACTATAAGGATACTTACAAAGAAATCGTCTTGTTTCCGGTGCAAGCAATGGCAAATCTCTACGATCTTTATTATTCAGTAGCTATGAACAGTAAGCTCTCCTCCAACAAGGATATGGCCGCAAATGACTGGGCTGATCGTGCTGAGTATTGTTTTAAAAGAGATTCTCTCCTTTGTGCGGATTACAACCTTAATATTGCCGGTGGAAAATGGAATCATATGATGGATCAGGTACACATAGGCTATACTACTTGGCATCCGCCAGTCCAAAACGTAATCCCTAAATTGGTGCGGGTTGAACCCAGAGAAGCAAAAACGGGTGGTTATGTCTTCGTGGAGAAAAACAACGTTGTAGTGATGGAAGCAGAACACTATTTTGATTTGAAAAATGCCTCTAAGGCAAGTTGGACTGTCGTGCCCGATATGGGCAGGACGCTTTCGGGAATCGCACTGTTTCCTTACAACCAAATGGTAGATGGCGCATCAATATCCTACAAGATGAAATTAGACTCCAAGTCCAAAACTGTTAAAATTCGATTGATACTCAACAGCACCATGCCTTTCAAGAAAGGAGGTCATAGCCTTGCTGCTCGTTTCGACGGTGGAGAGGAAAAAAAGATAAATATCAATTCCGATTTGGTGTGGGGAAATCATTATACAAAAATGTACCCCACGGGAGCCGCGCGCATCAATGAAAAGGAAATAACGCTTATGCTTCCTGAAAGCTCAGATGGAACATATACGTTAACTCTGAGTCCGCTCGATCCGGGGATTCTTTTTTACAAGGTAATAGTGGACTGCGGAGGATACGAGAAGTCTTATCTTCATATGATCGAGAGTCCTGTGCATCGATAGTGACAGTTCCGCTTCTTATTGGATATAGCTTTATGTTTACTCAATATGTTGGTGGGGTTTATGTAGGTGTGAAAACCATCTATATCAAAGTGGCCTTATTTTATGAATTTTCTGAAGATCTTTTTGTCTCGTTTGCCTTTTATTGTCGGGTTCTTGCGATGATCAATCAGCATTAAATTCCAAAGCCCGATTCGTCTTATATTTTGATATTCGAATAAGATATTTACCAGCCTGCTTGGTCGAATATGCCACTTTTTTATGCTTATGGAACGAATAGAAATAAATATGTAACATATTTGAATATCTTGTTACGTAATCAAATGAATGGGAAACATTTCTATTGCTTGAATTAAAGCTACGTTTGTATATTTGCGATGCTTGAATTTTGTACCATGAATGGCTCTACTTTTCATATTTCAATCTCACAAATTCAAGGAAAATTCATTCGCCATATTGATGATGGGAGATAAGCCCGTCGCCTCATAGGTATAGATGATTGTAGCGCATTTCAAACAAGGCATCTCGTGATGTGGACAACAAATTGCTTAATATATAATGATGGAAAAAATTAATCTTAAACTTAGTCTTCTAATCGCCTTTATGGCCGTTTTCACAACACACCAATCAGGAGTAGCCCAGGTTGCGAAAAACAACAAGAACAACCCGCTATTTACCAAGTTTGTTTATCAAGGGGATGACCGCGTATATAACGATAACCCACTTTCAGAGGGTGAATTCTATTCTCCTATTCTCCAAGGCTGTTATCCTGACCCGAGCATAACACGAAAGGGTAATGACTATTATTTGGTCAATTCTTCTTTTTCGATGTTTCCCGGTGTTCCTATTTTTCATTCCACCGATCTGGTCAATTGGAAACAGATAGGGCATGTGCTTGATCGGACATCTCAGCTAAAGGTTCAGACTGCTGGTGTTAGTGCGGGAATTTATGCTCCAGATATTAAATATAATCCCTATAACGACACATTCTACATGATTACCACCCAGATAGCTTCTGGAATGGGCAACATGGTGGTGAAGACAAAAGACCCGCTCAAAGGATGGAGCGACCCTGTCAAATTGAAATTTGCTGGTATTGACCCTGCTATCTTCTTTGATGACAATGGAAAGGCTTACATCGTACACAACGATGCTCCTGACAAGGGAAAAGAACTCTACAACGGACATCGCGTGATTAAAATATGGGAATATGACTTGAATACGGACCAAGTGATTCCCGGAACGGACAAGATCATCGTTGACGGAGGTGTGGATATTAAAAAGAAACCGATATGGATCGAAGGACCTCATATGTATAAAAAAAATGGCTTATATTATCTGATGTGCGCTGAAGGCGGTACTGGAGGATGGCACAGTGAAGTTGTATTCGTGGGAGACAATCCCAAAGGTCCGTTTATTCCTTCGGGCAACAATCCGATCCTGACCCAAAGATATTTTACCGGCAAACGTACAAACCAAGTGGATTGGGCAGGCCATGCGGATCTTGTTGAGGGACCCGATGGTAAATATTATGGTGTTTTTCTAGCTATTCGTCCTAACGATAAAGGTCTGGTGAATACTGGACGCGAAACATTTATTTTACCGGTTGACTGGACAGGTAAGTTTCCTGTATTTGAAAACGGGCTTGTTCCGCTTGAACCGAAATTGAAGACTCCCAAAGGCGTTGTAAACCGTACAGGCCAGGATGGTTTTTTTCCTAACGGCAATTTTACATTCACCGAGAATTTCACTGTTCCTGACTTAGATTTTAGGTGGGTCGCGATGAGAGGCCCGCGCGAAGAATTCATCTCAGTAAATCCCAAGTCGGGAGGATTGCAGATAGCTCCTTTCCCTGTGAGCATCAAAGAGGTGAAACCTATTTCTTGTCTTTTCCACAGGCAGCAGCATAAAAATTTCACTGCGACCACGACGCTTAATTATAAGCCAAAGCTAGAGACTGATTTGGCGGGTCTTGTTTGTTACCAGTCCGAAAGGTTTAATTATGTTTTTGGTATTACCCGAAAGGATAAGGACTCCTATATTGTTCTACAAAGAACAGAAAAGGGAAATTCAGTGATTCTTGCCAGCGAAAAAATCGATGTTGCGAAACCCATTCAATTGCAAGTCGTAGCGAAGGGTGATGTCTATAGCTTTAATTATTCGGCAAATGGAAGTGAATTTAAGAATTTGGGTGGAACAGTCTCCGGGGACATTCTTTCTACCAATGTGGCAGGTGGATTTACTGGAAGTTTGATTGGCTTATATGCCACCTCAATGAATGATGCTATACCTAAATAACTTACATATACCGCACAGCATGATTTATTGAACACCCAATTCAACGGTGTGTCTTATTTCATGGCAATTAGGTGTTTTGAGCGTGTGTTTTATTAGTGATTTGTTACTGGTGGTTCAGAAGAGGCCTGGAAAAGGCCTCTTCTTGAATGACAAGCCTCTGAAAAGATGCTTTTCACCTATACAGAAAATAGTTTGATAATCTAATGCCTTTAAAAATAAATGCTTCATTGATTTCTAAAGTGGTAGTCTCTGAATCTATGTTTTCAAAAGTAGTGTTCAATTTCAATTGCGAAATACATATGTTTTTTTTATTACTAGTTGTTTGCAATCTGAAGAATGTTGCACTAACTGTTTCCGAAGTGTTGTTCACGCCATGTATGATATGATGGGAAAGAAAATTATTTCATCTATTTTATTTGTTTTTGCCGGAATTAATCTCTCCGCACAGAATCTAATATTGTGGTACAGCCAGCCGGCCAAGATTTGGGAAGAGGCTCTTCCTCTTGGTAATTCAAGGCTGGGAGCCATGGTGTATGGCATTCCCCAACGTGAAGAATTGCAATTGAATGAAGAAACTATCTGGGCTGGAGGACCTTATAGGAATGACAATCCCAAAGCATTGCAGGCATTACCTGAAGTTCGCAAGCTTATATTTGAAGGTAAATCGAATGAAGCTGACAAATTAATCAACGAAACGTTTTTTACAAAAGCCCATGGGATGCCTTTCCAAACAGCGGGAAGCGTTATCCTGAATTTTCCTGAACATCAAAACTATCAAAATTATTACCGAGAACTGGATATTAGCAGGGCTGTTGCAACCACTCGATATACGGTGGACGGGGTGAATTACACCCGTGAAACCTTTGTGTCGTTTGCCGACAATGTGGCAATCATGCGGATTACGGCCAGCAAAAAAGGAATGCTCAATTTCGTGGCAGGATATACCAATAAGGCAGAGCACGAGATCTTCAAAAAGAATAATGTGCTAGTGCTCGAAGGAAAAGGTTCAGACCACGAAGGTATTGCCGGTAAAATAATCTACCAAACGCACACTTTCGTGAAAAACGAAGGCGGAAAAGTAGAAGTGTCCGATAGCACAATATCTGTGTCCGGGGCAACTGTGGCCACCGTCTATATTTCCATTGCTACCAATTTCAAAGATTACAAAACCATTGGAAGCGGACAAGCCGAGAAAGCCGCAAATTACTTGGCGGCTGCCGTTGAGAAAGATTACAAATTGGCGATCAAGAAACATTCGGACATATACGCCGCACAATTCAGTCGCCTCAAGCTCGATTTGGGTACCGTATCCGAAGCATCCAAACAGAATACAACAGAACGGATTACCAATTTCCATGCTACTCAAGATCCATCTTTGGTGGCTCTGTTGTTCCAGTTTGGACGTTATCTGCTGATTTGTTCATCGCAACCTGGTGGGCAGCCTGCAAATTTGCAAGGCATTTGGTGTAACTCGATGAGGCCACCATGGGATAGCAAATACACCATCAACATCAATGCGGAGATGAACTATTGGCCGGCCGAAGTGACAAATTTGTCTGAAACGCACCTGCCTTTTATCCAGATGGTCAAGGATTTGAGCGAAAGTGGTCGTGAAACGGCCAAAGTGCTTTATGGCGCTGAAGGCTGGGTTGCCCATCATAATACCGACATCTGGCGCGTCACCAGCCCGATAGATTTTGCAGCGGCCGGCATGTGGCCCACTGGAGGTGCTTGGGTGAGCCAGCATTTATGGGAACATTACCTGTTTACAGGCGATAAGAAATACCTTGCCGATGTTTATCCGGCTATGAAAGGCTCTGCCGACTTCTTCCTGACATCCCTGGTGCAGCACCCCAAATATGGCTGGATGGTGGTAAGCCCATCGATTTCTCCTGAACACGGACCTATTTCCGCAGGGTGTACGATGGACAATCAATTGGTTTTTGATATACTCACACGCACAGCTCTGGCCAATGAGATACTTGGCGGAGATGTATCTTACCGCGCCCGACTGTTGGATATGGTGAAAAAATTGCCACCCATGCAGATCGGCAAATACACGCAGCTTCAAGAATGGTTGGAAGACAAAGACAATCCAAAAGACGAACACCGTCATGTTTCCCATTTATATGGCTTGTATCCAAGCGATCAAATATCTCCCTACAGAACTCCCCGATTGTTTGAGGCGGCTCGTAATTCATTGATATATAGAGGTGATATGGCTACTGGATGGTCGATAGGCTGGAAAGTGAACCTGTGGGCTCGTCTTTTGGACGGAAATCATGCTTACAAAATCATCAACAATATGCTCACATTGGCCGACAGCAACAATCCGGAAGGAAGAACTTATCCGAATATGTTCACAGCCCATCCTCCTTTCCAGATTGATGGAAATTTTGGGTTGACGGCAGGTGTTGCAGAAATGCTTGTTCAAAGCCACGATGGAGCGGTTCATTTGTTGCCAGCTATTCCAGACGCATGGAAAACCGGATCGGTTTCAGGAATTGTGGCCCGTGGTGGTTTCGAAATAGCCATGAAATGGCAAAATGGAGAATTGACGGAAGCAACCGTTCTTTCTAAACTGGGTGGAAATTTACGTCTTCGTTCGTATGTGCCTCTTGAAGCAATCGGACTGAAGAAAGCGGAAGGCAAAAATCCAAACATATTGAATGATCCAATCAGAGTGGCCGATCCGATTGTGTCTCAAGAAGCTTCTTTGAAAGGCAATTCATTGAAAAAAATATATGAATATGACTTGGATACAAAAGCTGGTGTGAAATACCTTATAACTAGAAAAAAATAAGGACTCATTGTACATGAATTGGAATATCTTAAGATGAAAAATAGAATGAGAAATAGAATGAAAAATGTTTTCGCTGTATGCTGCATACTCTTTGTCGCTTACGGAGGTCAGGCGCAAAATTCAACGCCATTTACAAACCCGGTAATGTGGGCCGACGTACCCGATATGTCGATCACCCGTAAAGGCAGTGATTTCTACCTGATAAGCACGACCATGCACTTGATGCCGGGAGCACCCGTGATGAAGTCGAAAGACTTAGTACACTGGGAGATAGCTAGCTATGTTTTTGATAAGCTGACAGATACACCCAATTACGATTTGAAAGGGGGTACTGTTTATGGGCGAGGCCAGTGGGCATCCTCTATCCGCTATCACAACGGAAAATATTACGTTCTTTTTTCACCGAATGACAAGCCATACAAGGCATATATTTATTCGACAACTGATCCGTCTTCCGATAAATGGCAACTGGTTGCAAGGACACAGCATTTTCACGATGCTTCCCTTTTCTTTGACGACGATGGCCGGGTGTATGTGTTTTCAGGAACCGGCTCGCTCAGGGAACTGAAAAGCGATTTGACAGACGTAAAACCTGGCGGGCTCAACACACATGTTTTCGAACGTGATGCCGATGAAACAGGTCTTCTGGAAGGTAGCCAAGTGATCAAGCACAACGGAAAATATTACTTGCTGATGATTTCCTGGCCAAAAAATAAACCTCGCCGCGAGGTATGTTACCGTGCGGACAACATTGCCGGACCTTATGAAAAGAAGGTCATATTGCAAGACAATTTTGCCGGATTCCCTTATTGTGGGCAAGGTGCAATCATTGACGACGAAAACGGAAATTGGTATGGATTGATTTTCCAAGATCGTAATGCCGTAGGACGTGTTCCGCTTTTGATGCCAGTTCGTTGGGTGGATGGATGGCCGATGCTTGGAGATGAAAACGGCAAGGTGCCTTTGAATTGGGCGACACCTCTGAAACCTTACGACACGGGAAAAAGAATTGTGGAAAGCGATGATTTTTCGGGCGATAAGCTGAAAATCAATTGGCAATGGAATCACAATCCGGTGGACGAAGCTTGGTCATTGAAAGAAAGAAAAGGCTATTTGAGGCTCAAAACAAGCCGGGTTGTGGAAAACCTTTTTGCTGCGCCAAATACCATTACTCAGCGGATGGAGGGGCCTAAGTGTAGCGGGATAGTGGCGCTTGATATCTCCAAAATGAAAGATGGGGATATGGCCGGATTCTGTGCTTTCAATGGTGACGCAGGCGTTTTGTCCGTTATTGCGGAAGGAAAGAGCAAGTATCTCGCAATGACTTCGAGTTCCGTTTCTTTGGATCCTTCCACCAAAGCCATCACGGGTGTTAAAGTGGAAGAGAAGGCAAGGATCAAATTAACCCAGAAAGTAGTCTATCTGCGTGTCGATGGTGATTTTAACTTGCATAAAGATTTAGCAACTTTCTATTATAGTTTGGATAATAAAAAATGGATTCCAATTGGTACGGAATTCAAAATGATATTCGATTACAGAAGGTTCTTTATGGGATCCAAGTTCGCCATTTTCAACTATGCGACCAAAAGCCTTGGCGGATATGTTGACGTTGACTTTTTCGATTACAAAAAAGGTGTGAAACAATAAATTGTAGAGTTCTCGATACAACGGGGCCTGTGGAGGTGGAGGTTTGAGTAAGGCCTTGGTCACAAGCTCGTTTTATATTCCTTCCTGTGTTTTTGAATTGTCGTGCATTTGAAGAGTAGCTTTTTTCAATTGCATCGTATTTGGAATATGTTGCGGTTTGTTCTCAAAAAATTGCTTGCGAATTAAAGATTTTTATTTATATATTTTACAAAGGAAAAAAATGAGTTTTGTTTATAGAATCATATTGGTGATCGTTGCTTTTTGCTGCGTAATAGGAAAAAGTTTTGCTGCGGATAATTTTATAACTACGCATAAAAGCAGTGCGGCAATGGTCATTTACGAACCTTCATCAGTCCCATCTATTCTGGTGGATGGGGGTGCTGACCCGGGGGTTTTGCGAGCTGTTGCCAATCTCCAATCGGATTTCAAGAAAGTCATTGGATTGCCTCCTCAAATAATAGAGCGTTTTACTGGAGTGAAAACCCCTCTGATCATTATTGGTACTATTGGTACGAATTCGCAGGTGGATGAATTGGTGAAGGCCAAAAAGTTGGATGGAGTTCAGTTGAAAGGCAAAAATGAGAAATATATGATCCAATCGGTATCGCACCCATTTGAAGGGATCGATGAGGCGTTGGTGATTGCTGGTAGCGATAAGCGTGGCACCATTTACGGCATATATGAATTGTCAAAACAGATAGGTGTTTCTCCTTGGTATTATTGGGCGGACGTGCCGGTTGTCCACAAAGACAGGATATATTTCCAAAAAGGGGCATACACGGATGGCGAACCCGCCGTGAAATACCGTGGGATTTTTCTCAACGATGAAGCTCCCGCACTCAGCGGTTGGTCGCGTGCTACTTTTGGCGGATTCAACAGCAAATTTTACGAGAAGGTATTTGAACTACTTCTTCGCCTGAAAGCGAATTATTTGTGGCCAGCCATGTGGGGTAGTGCTTTTTATGATGACGATCCTCGAAATGGAGTGCTGGCAAACGAAATGGGTATTGTCATGGGAACTTCACATCATGAGCCGATGGCGATGGCGCAACAAGACTGGCATCGGTTTGTCAAAAAAAATAATCTCCCGAACGTCTGGGACTATAATAAAAATGCCGATGTCTTGCAGAAATCTTGGAAATTCGGAATTGAACGCAGCAAGAATTGGGAAAAAGTAGTCACCGTCGGCATGCGTGGAGATGGAGATGAAGCGATGGGTGAAGATACCAATATCAGTTTGCTCGAAAAAATAGTAAAGGACCAACGGGAAATAATTGAAGGCGTGACTGGTCAAAAGGCTGATAAAACACCTCAAGTGTGGGCTTTATATAAAGAAGTACAAGATTATTACGACCACGGGATGCGTGTTCCGGACGATGTCACCCTGCTTTTTTGCGACGACAATTGGGGAAATGTACGCAAATTGCCGGAACCCAATGCGAAGCCACGTAAAGGTGGATATGGCATGTATTACCACTTTGATTACGTGGGTGGTCCCCGTAACTCCAAGTGGATAAATATCAATCCAATACAACGTGTGTGGGAGCAGATGGATCTCAGTTATACACATGGCGTAAGCCAACTCTGGATCGTGAATGTGGGCGACCTCAAGCCGATGGAATATCCCATCAGTTTTTTTCTTGATATGGCTTGGAATCCGTCGCAGTTTAATTCGCAGAATCTGTTACAACATACCGAAAAATGGACTGCTCAGCAATTTGGGGAAAAATATGCCAAGGAAGCGGCAAGGATCATCAACCTGTATTCGAAATACAACCGTAGGGTGACTCCCGAATTGTTGAATGACAAGACATATAGCTTAGAGAATTACAATGAATTTGAGCGTGTCACTAACGATTACCGTCATCTCGCTTTGGATGCAATGCGGCTGTATTACGTTATTCCTCAAGAATACAAAGATGCGTTTGACGAGTTGGTTTTGTTCCCTGTGAATGCTTGCTCAAACTTGTACGAGATGTATTTCGCACTGGCTAAAAATAAATATTGTGCCGCAAGAAATGATATCGAAGGCAATAAATGGGCAGATAAAGTGAAAGAGTGCTTCCAGCGCGATTCCGTTCTTACATATCATTACAATAAGGAAATTGCTGGCGGAAAATGGGATCACATGATGGATCAGGTGAGGATCGGATACACGTCTTGGCAAGAACCACGTCAGAGCATCATGCCTAAAGTGACTTATATTCAAGAGCAAAAGGATACAACCTCAAAAGAAAAGGTCTTTATTGAGAAAGGCGGGTATGTCTCCATCGAAGCAGAGAACTTCAGCCGGGTAAATAATTCGGACAAAATTCATTGGCAAATAATACCGTGCCTTGGAAAAACCAAATCGGGCATAACCACTTTCCCTCAAAATGCTTATCCTGACGACGAGTCCCCGATTTATGTGGAATACGACATCGAATTTGAATCCACCGGCGAATTTGAAGTGCAGGCATTGCTCTCCCCAACCTTGAACTACAACGCCAACAAAGGCTTGCGTTATGAGATTTCGTTGGATGGCAAAAATCCCCAAACGATCAACTTCAATGGGCATTACCGTGGAGAACTCGGCAAATGGCAGGCCGAACACATTATCAAGTCGGTGACAAAACATAAAGTAGAAAAAGCGGGCAAGCACACCCTCCGTTTCCGGGTGTTGGAACCAGGTATTGTTCTTCAAAAAATATTAATCAACACAGGGGGCTTAAAACCAAGTTATCTAGGTGCTCCCGAAAGTGAAATAAAATGAATCCAAAGCATCAAATAATAAACTAGAATCGAATCAATCAATCAAAGAAAATAATAATAAAAAAACATGGAATCAAATTCACTAATAACCAGCGAGTCGAGAGGTTTTTATAAGCTTTCTTGGTTGCAACGTATCGGTTTTGGCTCAGGAGATATGGCTCAGAACCTTATTTACCAGACGGTTGCACAATACCTCCTCATCTTCTATACGAACGTGTACGGGCTACCTGCGGCAACCGCAGCCATCATGTTCCTTATTGTTCGGTTGGTAGATGTGGTTTGGGATCCACTCGTGGGTACTTTTGTGGACAAGCATAATCCAAAATTAGGAAAATACCGCTCTTATTTGATTTTAGGCGGAATTCCACTTACCGGATTTGCCATTCTTTGCTTTTGGAACGGATTTTCTGGCTCACTGCTTTATGCTTATATCACCTACGTTGGCTTATCGATGCTCTATACTTTGATCAACGTGCCTTATGGCGCACTAAATGCTTCTCTCACACGCGACACCGATGAAATCACGAAGCTGACCTCGGTACGTATGTTCTTGGCAAATCTGGGAGGACTTGCTGTCGCTTATGGCATTCCAATCATCGTGAAGACGCTTTCTTCCGATGGTAAAATCAACTCGATTGAATCAGGTGACGCATGGTTTATCACGATGACTATCTATGCTTTGGCCGGTTTGGCTTTGCTGTTTTTCTGTTATTTTCAAACAAAGGAACGAGTGGTTATGGACGTGAAAGAAACAGAGAATGTGAAAGTTTCCGACTTGTGGAAAGAATTTAAGTATAACCGTCCTCTACGTGTGTTGGCATTCTTTTTTATCACAGCTTTTGCGATGATGGCAATCGGCAATTCGGCCGGATCTTATTATATGATTTACAACGTGCATGCACCAGACATGTTGCCTTATTTTGCAGCACTGGGTTCGATCCCCGCATTCATCTTTATGCCTCTTGTACCTGCTATAAAACGTGCTATTGGTAAGAAACGAATGTTCTATGTGTTTCTTACCATTGCCATTATAGGAATGGCGATGCTTTATGTTATTTCTGTAGTTCCTTCCCTCAAAGGTTTGGTTTGGTTGGTGCTTGTTGCGCAATTTGTAAAATCTACAGGTGTTATCGTTGCTACTGGTTATATGTGGGCATTGGTGCCTGAAGTGATCTCCTACGGAGAATACACTTCCGGCAAGAGAATTTCTGGAATAGTGAATGCTTTGACAGGGATCTTTTTCAAGGCTGGTATGGCTTTAGGAGGTGTTGTTCCAGGATTTGTGTTGGCATTTGTTGGTTTCAACGAAAAAAATGCAGTTACTCAATCCGTTTTTGCAGAACAGGGTATTCTTTGGCTGGTGGCAGTGATTCCTGCAATATTGCTTTCAGTGGCCATGTTCATCATTTCAAAATATGAATTGGAGGATGACGTGATCCACAAAATCAACATTGAGATTGAACAACGGCAGATGAAATAAGGCTATATTAAATAGGCTTGGTAATAGAAGTTCATGATTAAAATCTTGTACATATCAACTTTTTAAAAGAGACAATAGATGAAGCGAAGTATTAGTTATCTGATTTTAGTTTTTGCAGGGATAGCAGGAAACCTTTCCTGCTCCGCAAAGCAGGGCAAGGCGTTAACACTAAAAGAAGCCTTCAAAAATAAATTTTACATTGGTACTGCCCTTAACAGAAGTCAATCTTTGGGCATTGACAAAGAAGCCGATGAGGTGGTGAAGAAGCAGTTCAGTGCTATCGTTGCCGAAAATTGCATGAAAAGCGAAAATCTCCAACCTCAGGAAGGTAAGTTTTTCTTCGATGATGCCGACAAATTTGTTGCTTATGGCCAAAAGAACAAAATGTTCATCACCGGGCATACGCTTATTTGGCATTCGCAGACACCCAAGTGGCTTTTTGTTGACAAAGATGGAAAAGATGTTTCTCGCGAAGTGCTGATTGAACGAATGAGAAATCATATCCATACGGTTGTGGGACGATATAAAGGACGGATTAAAGGTTGGGATGTAGTTAACGAAGCAATTACAGATGACGGGGCATTCCGCAAAAGCAAGTTCTATAAAATCATAGGTGAAGACTTCATCAAGCTGGCATTCCAGTTTGCCCACGAAGCCGACCCGAAAGCCGAGTTGTATTACAACGATTATTCGATGTTTCTTCAAGGAAAAAGGGAGGGTGTTGTCCGCATGGTGAAATCATTGCAGGCACAAGGTGTGAGAATTGACGGAATAGGTATGCAAGGGCATATCGGGATGGATTATCCTGCACTGGAAGAAGAAGAAAAAAGTATTGTTGCATTTGGAAACTTGGGCGTGAAAGTAATGATCACTGAGCTAGACTTAAGTGCTTTGCCTACGCCGAAAGGCAACCAAGGGGCGAATATCTCCGATGTAGCGGCTTATCAAGAAAAAATAAATCCTTATAAGAATGGTTTGCCCGCAGATGTGGAAGCTGCATGGGAAAATCGCTATTTGGATTTCTTCAAGCTTTTTTTGAAACACAAGGATAAAGTCAGTCGCGTCACTCTATGGGGTGTGAGCGACAAGGGATCCTGGAAAAATGATTTCCCGGTAAGAGGGAGGACGGATTATCCGTTGTTGTTCGATAGAAATTATAATGCAAAGCCAATAGTGCAGAAAATCATTGATTTAGCGATTCAGACAAAGTAATAATAAAAGCAAAAGACATACAACAAACAATGAAAACGCCTAAATATTTAGTTCCCGGTGATTATATGGCTGACCCTGCCGTTCATGTGTTTAACGGGCGGCTTTACATCTATCCTTCCCACGACCGTGAAAGCGGCATCGAAGAGAATGACAATGGTGACCATTTCGACATGAAGGATTATCATGTTTTCTCGACCGATGACATTGAAAACGGGGAAATCACAGATCATGGTATTGCTTTGGATAAAAAAGATATTCCTTGGGCAGGCCGCCAATTGTGGGACTGCGATATTGCGCACAAAGACGGCAAATATTATCTTTATTTTCCCTTGAAAGACAAAAACGACATTTTCCGCATCGGGGTGGCGGTGGGCGACAAGCCCGAAGGGCCATTCATCGCGCAAGATAATCCGATAAAGGGTAGTTATAGCATCGACCCGGCTATTCTGGATGATGGCGATGGCAATTACTATATGTATTTTGGAGGCTTGTGGGGCGGACAGTTGCAGCGATACCGCAACAACAAAGCTTTGGAATCGGCTATCTTGCCCGAAGGGAATGAGTTGGCTCTCCCTTCCAAAATCGTAAAATTGAGTGACGATATGTTGGAGTTTGCCGAAGAACCAAAAGATATTCTGATACTGGACGAAGATGGCAAGCCTTTGACAGCTGGAGACGCCACTCGTCGTTTCTTCGAAGCCTCTTGGGTGCATAAGTATAACGGGAAATATTACTTTTCCTATTCCACCGGCGACACACATTTGCTGTGTTATGCTATCGGTGACAATCCTTACGGTCCCTTCGTTTACCAAGGCACAATCCTGACTCCAGTAGTCGGTTGGACCACGCACCATGCTATTGCGGAATTTAAAGGTAAATGGTATTTGTTCCATCACGACAGCGTTCCGTCCGGAGGAAGAACCTGGCTGCGCAGCCTGAAGGTGGTGGAGCTGGAATACGATGAAAATGGAAAAATAAAGACGATAGAAGGTGCCGGACAATGAATGAAGGCCAGTTGGAGATACGGTATTCGCGTGTATGGCTTTTCCTGAAAAGGATTCAGTGCTGCATTTAGGGCGGATCTTGTCCGTCGTAATGGAGAAAATCCACTCTGGTCGCATCCTGTGTTCAGGATTCCAAAACGATAGTGTAATTTTTTTATATCATAACCAAATATCATGAACAAAATATGCTCCGTTGGGATATTGTTTGCCCTATTGCTTTTCTCTCATTCGCTAGGTGCTAAATCGAGCTTCAAATCGAAAATATGGACAGGGACATGGGCTACTGCGCCGATGTTGGTAGAACCCAACAACATGCCACCCGAACCCGGATTGACCAATAATACCCTCCGGCAAATTGTGAGGGTATCTATTGGTGGAGATGTTGTCAGGGTTCGTTTTTCAAACATATTCGGCAAACAACCAGTTTGCTTGAAATCGGTGGCTATCGCTGTTTCCAAAGGGGCAGGTGCTATCGAGGTATCCAGTCAGGCCAGCCTCAAATTTGACGGAAAAAAACAGGTAGTTATGGCAGCCGGAAGCGAGGTGGTGTCTGACCCGTTGAAATTCAAATTGGCGCCGGGTTCGCAACTGGCTATTACGATTGCTTTTGGTGAAACCTCTGCCACGACAACCGGGCATCCAGGTTCGCGTACCACATCTTACATCTTAACAGGCGACCAGATGGCATCGGCTGATTTTAGCGGAGCTATCCCCACCGACCATTGGTATGTCATCACTGGCATTGATGTACTGTCATCGAGCCAAGCCGGGGCCATAGCTGTATTAGGCAATTCCATCACCGATGGGCGCGGTTCGGGAACAAACATGCAAAACCGTTGGCCGGATATTCTTTCGGCAAGGCTGCTGAAAAATCCGACTACCAGCAACCTGGGCGTGCTCAATTTGGGAATTGGAGGCAATTGTGTGGTTCGTGGAGGATTGGGCCCGACTGCGCTTAGCCGGTTTGATCGGGATGTTTTATCTTTGGATAATGTAAAATGGCTGATTATTCTCGAGGGAATCAACGATATAGGAGGCATCCGTGTCCCAGAGGATGCACCGAAAATGGCACAAAGCTTGATTGAGGCCTACAGCCAAATGATAGACAAGGCTCATGCCAAAGGGATCAAAGTGTATGGAGCTACCATCCTGCCTTTTGCAAAATCATTCTACGACAAGGATTTCCGTCAGCAAGCAAGGGACACTGTCAATGAATGGATACGTAATAGTGGGCGCTTCGATGCGGTGATCGATTTTGATGTCCTGATGCGTCAACCGGAAGATCCGAAAACCATTTTGCCGGATCTGCATGATAACGATTTCTTGCATCCCAATCAGGCAGGATATAAAAAAATGGGAGATGCAATCAATTTGGATTTATTCAAATGAAAACAGGATAAAGTTTTGTTGGTTTTCAAAAATAAAACGGAATTCTATAGATTCGTTCTGATTGAATTATATTTATTAAATCACTCGACTAGTACTAAAATGGGTAGCTAGGAAAAATATGATACCACAAATTCAGAATCCGGTTTTAAAGATATCTTGCTTGATTGCAGTTTTTCTATTTTCTGCCAACTGCTGGAGTCGGAAATTGCCCTATCAAAACACAAAATTGACTCCCGAAGAGCGGGCGAAGGATTTGTTGTCTCGCTTAACTCTGAATGAAAAAGCATCTTTGATGCAAAATCAGTCCCCAGCAATTCCCCGCTTGGGCATCAAAGCTTATGACTGGTGGAACGAAGCCTTGCACGGGGTGGGGCGTTCAGGATTGGCTACGGTTTTTCCTCAGTCCATCGGCATGGCGGCATCTTTCGACGATGCTCTGCTCTTCAACGTTTTTACGGCAGTGTCGGATGAAGCGAGGGCGAAATCGAATAAATTCAGCGAGCAAGGCGGACTTAAACGTTATCAGGGACTGACCTGCTGGACTCCCAACGTGAATATCTTCCGCGACCCGCGTTGGGGACGAGGCCAGGAGACCTACGGTGAAGATCCGTTTTTGACCAGCCGGATGGGAGTGGCCGTTGTCAAGGGTTTGCAAGGCCCCGATAATGCCCAATACGACAAGCTGCATGCTTGCGCCAAACATTTTGCAGTTCACTCGGGTCCGGAATGGAACAGGCATTCGTATAATGCCGATAACATCTCGCCCCGCGATTTGTATGAAACCTATTTGCCGGCCTTTAAGGATTTGGTGCAAAAAGCCAATGTGAAAGAGGTGATGTGCGCATACAACCGATTTGAAGGTGAACCTTGCTGCGGAAGCAACCGCTTGTTGACACAAATATTGCGCAACGAATGGAGATATCAGGGACTTGTTGTGTCCGACTGCTGGGCAATATCCGATTTTTACAAAAAAGATGCTCACGCCACCCAACCCGATGCTGCGCATGCTTCGGCTGATGCGGTAATTAATGGAACTGATTTGGAGTGTGGTGTTGATTTTGCCAATTTGCCCGATGCGGTGAGAAAAGGTTTGATTGACGAGAAACGGATTGATGTCTCGTTGTTGCGCTTGTTGAAAGCCCGATTCGAATTGGGTGAAATGAACGAGAAGCCAGTTTGGGATATTCCCTATTCGGTAGTAAATAGCCCAGAACACCAAAAATTAGCGTTGAAAATGACCCAAGAAAGTTTGGTATTGCTTCAAAATAAAAACAACCTTCTTCCATTGAATAAAGCTCTGAAAATAGCCCTTGTTGGTCCCAATGCGAACGACTCGGTGATGCAATGGGGAAACTACAACGGATTTCCGGCAAAAACGGTGACTCTGTTGGAAGGGATGCGCGCTTATTTGGGGAACGATCTTCTTTATGATTTTGCTTGCGACAGAACTTCCGAGACTACGATAAGCAGCCTTTTTCAGGAATGCAGTGTGGGCGGTAAAAGGGGTTTTGTCGCCCAATATTGGAATACTCGCCGACCCGAAGGCGAACCCGTAGTAACTGAATTTATTGCCACGCCTTTAAAATTAACAACGATGGGTGCTACGACCTTTGCGGCAGGAGTAAATATTCGTAATTTCTCAGCTCACTACAACACGGTGTTTAAACCTACTCGATCGGGAGACGTGGCTTTTCGTTTTCAGGTAAATGGAAGGACTTCGTTGACAGTGAATGGAGAATTAGTTCTCAAAAACGTTTTTGCTCAAAGCCCGACAAACGCATATACCCTGAAGGCAGAGGCGGGAAAATCTTATGATATTGAAATTAGCTTCTCACAAGGAGACAAAGATGCTATTTTGGATTTCGACTTGGGGTCAATTATTCCCATCAATATTTCGTCTTCAATATCGAAGGTGAAGGATGCCGATGTCGTTGTTTTTGCAGGAGGTATTGCACCCTCGCTCGAAGGGGAAGAGATGCCGGTTACCATTCCCGGTTTTAAAGGTGGCGACCGTACTGATATAGAGCTTCCCGCTATTCAACGAAAATTGTTGCAAGAGCTGAAAAAATCTGGCAAAAAGGTGGTACTCGTTAATTTTTCCGGTTCGGCGATGGGATTGGTCCCCGAAACCGAGTCTTGCGATGCTATTTTGCAAGCATGGTATCCCGGACAAGCCGGAGGCACTGCCATAGCAACTGCATTGTTTGGAGATTATAACCCTTCCGGCAAATTGCCGGTGACGTTTTACAGGAACATGAACCAGCTTCCTGATTTTGAGGATTATAAGATGAAGGGCCGCACCTACCGCTTCATGACCGAAAAACCACTGTTCCCCTTTGGATACGGATTAAGTTACACCAACTTCGAAATAGGAAACGCTACCACAGATAAGACAAAGATGAAAACCGGTGAAACCGTCAAGCTGGCAGTACCAATCACGAATAGAGGAGAAAGACCGGGCACGGAAGTGGTGCAGGTGTATATCCGTAAAATGAATGACGTCGAAGGACCGCTGAAAACTCTCCGAGGATTTCAACGGGTGGAATTGGCTGCTGGACAAGCTGGACAAGCGGTAATTGAGCTAACTCCTTCAGCATTTGAGTTTTTTGACTGGTCGCAGCGCAAGATGGCAGTAGTAGCTGGCCAATACGAAATTTTGTATGGTAACAGTTCTGATTTTAGCGCATTGAAGTCATTGAAGATGTCTATCGAATAAATTTTCAGAACGCAAATTGGGGCTTATGAAAAAGATGGCTTTTTTAATTACATTATCCTTCCTGTTTTCTTGTGGGCCGAGCTTTGCACAACAACCTTCGCCCATAAAGGTGAATGAAGGGTTGATACAGGGTGTTTACGAAGATGGATTGACCGTCTATAAAGGAATTCCGTTTGCAGCTCCGCCCGTGGGCCAGCTTAGGTGGCGTGTTCCACAGCCTCCAGAGAAATGGAGAGGCGTGAAGGCTGCCGTGAAATTTGCGCCCGCCCCTATGCAAGGGGGAAATCCGCCTTCCGGTAAGAGCGAAGATTGCTTGTATTTGAATGTTTGGTCGCCGGCCAAATCGGCTAATGAAAAACTGCCAGTGCTTGTGTGGGTTTACGGCGGCGGATTTAGCTTTGGATCTACCTCCGAATCGGTTTATAACGCCGCAAAACTGGCACAAAAGGGGGTTATTCTGGTGAGTATTGCCTACCGGGTCGGCCAACTTGGATTTTTGGCTCATCCAGAATTAAGTGCTGAAAGTCCCAACCATGTTTCTGGAAATTACGGCATTCTCGATCAGATTGCCGGCCTGAAATGGATACAGGAAAATATTGCTGCTTTTGGAGGCGACCCAGATAAAGTGACCATATTCGGGGAATCGGCAGGAGGCATTTCGGTGAGTATGTTGTGTGCCTCGCCTTTGGCCAAAGGCTTGTTCCGCTCGGCGGTTTCGCAAAGTGGCGGATCGTTTGGACCCACACGCCTTTCTACTTATCCGGGAGAAAACATGAAAACGCTGAAACAGGCTGAAGTCGATGGTGTTGCTTATGTGCAAAGGTCCGGAATCGCATCCATTGCCGCCCTTCGCAAATTGCCAGCCGATAAAATTCCTTCGGGATTTGGAATGGGAGGCGGTTGGCCGATCACAGATGGCTACGTGATCCCCGGTGACCAATACAAACTGTACGAAGCCGGCAAATACAACGACGTTGCCGTGCTCATCGGATACAATTCTGATGAAGGACTTAGTTTTTCACCCGGAAAAACACCTGGAGAATATGTTGAAGGCGTTAAAAAACGGTATGGTAAATTTGCGGACGACCTCATAAAAGCCTATCCGGTAGGAGAAAGTTCTGTTCCGAGAACAGCCCGTGATTTGGCTCGTGATGGCGCTTTCGGTTGGCATACTTGGTCGTGGGCAATGCTTCAGTCGAAGACCGGAAAATCGAAAGTGTATTTTTATTATTTCGATCAGCATCCCGATTACCCGCAAGATTCGCCCCAATACGGACACGGTTCACCTCACGGACAAGAAGTGGCATACGTTTTCAACAACTTGGATGCCTCAAATCCCCATACAACAAAAAGCGATTTGGTTATTTCGGAAGCCATGGCCACCTATTGGACAAATTTCACGAAATACGGTACGCCGAATGGGAATGGAATGCCTGAATGGCCTGCTTTCAATGAAAAAAATCCGGTATTGATGTATTTCAACCAGACCCCGCATACAGGGCCTGTACCGAGTGTCGAATCCCTGAAAGTATTGGATGGCTATTTCAAATGGCGTCGTTCGCCTGAAGGGCAGGCATGGGCTAAATAAATAGAAGAGCATTAATCATTATAAGAATTTGAAAATGAAAATAAAAGTATTGTTGATTGTCGTTGCCGGAGTCCTTATGTCGGGGACAAAAGCCTTTTCTCAGGATAAGAATTTTTACATATTCCTCTGTTTTGGCCAATCCAATATGGAAGGAAATGCCAAGTTTGAACCGCAAGACACTGTTGGGATTGATCTCCGCTTCAAGGTGATGTCAACACTCGATTGCCCAGCCTTGCAACGCACGAAGGGAAATTGGTACACGGCTATACCTCCACTGTGCCGTTGTGGGACAGGCTTGACCCCTGCCGACTATTTTGGGCGCACTTTGCTCGCCAAACTTCCTCCCAAAGCGAAAGTAGGCATAATAAATGTGGCGATAGGAGGATGCAAAATCGAATTATTCGACAAGGATAATTACGAATCTTACATTGCCACTGCTCCCGATTGGATGAAAAATATGGTCAAAGATTACAATGGAGATCCTTACGGACGGCTTGTAGAAATGGCTAAGATCGCACAAAAAGCCGGTGTCATCAAAGGTATATTGTTGCATCAGGGTGAATCGAATACAGGAGACAAGGACTGGCCTCGTAAAGTGAAGCTTGTTTACGACAATTTGATAAAGGATTTGAACCTGAATCCGAAGAAAGTGCCGCTTTTGGCTGGCGAAGTCTTGAATGCCGACCAGAAGGGTGCATGTGCATCTATGAACGCCATAATTGCCACTTTGCCACAAACAATCCCCAACACCTATGTGATTTCTTCCGCAGGATGTGAAGGTATTGCCGACCACTTGCACTTCAATGCCGCTGGATACAGGGAACTTGGCAGAAGGTATGGCGAAATGATGCTTTCGATTTTGGGATATAAGTGAAGCTTGGTTAATTTTTAGGCTTCTTTGTCGAATAAAAAATGCTAATTATTAACTCTCTAAGTGCCAGTCAAAATAAATTGTCGTATTTTTATTCTTCGAAGACAATAGTCTTTTTTACATCCCCTTTCAGTGGCTTGGAATGATAATAATCTTTTTAATCCACCCCTAATGAAGTTACAACTGTATCGTAAAAACTCATCTTTGGAAAATATGACATTGTTTTATCCTTAATCTTTGATATTTACTTTGATCATGAAAAATAATGTACTCGTTTTTGTATTGTGGATGCTTGCTTTTTCCGCTATTGGTCACGGCGATAGCAACAGTTTTTTGTTCAAGGAGTATCAACTGGCAAATGTTTATTTGCCAAATGGGCAGTACACGGAAGAACAAGTCAATTTTAACTTGCTTGAGAACCAGCTTTACTTCGTTGACAAGAGAGATGGGCAGATGAAGATTATCGACAAGTCAATACTTGTCGATTCAGTCAGAATTGGGGCAAGGAAATTTCTGCTTGATGCCAAAAATGGAGTCCGGGAAGAAATTAGCAAAAATCCCCTTGTATATGTCAGGTATAATCCGAGAAAAAAGATGAGGGCATCCCAAGCAGGTTATGGAGGCACCAGTGAAACGGCTAAAGTAACCTCTTATTCCATGCTGAGAACCGATGGAACCGAGATATTGAAAGATCTTGAATTTGTAGTAACTGAGATCGATCCTGTATATTGGGTGGTGAAAGATGGCAAGGAGAAAAAATTCAAAGATGTGGAAACTTTTATCAAGATTTATCCGGAGAAAAAGGATAAACTAGAACAATACTACAAAGAAAAGAATATGGACTTCAAGAATACCTGTGACGTGGTGGTCCTTTGCGCGTATGCACAGGAACCATAAAAATGACTGTTGTTTGATTTATAAATGGTTAACCGTTTCAGTTTTTATGTTTTCAACAAGAAAATTCTAATTCTATGAAAAAACTTATTTTACTCTGTTCTTTTATTTTGGTCTTAAGCTCCAACGCCAGCAGCCAGAATTTCAAAAGTGCTCCCGAAGGGTATGACATTCCACGAAATGGGATTGCCAAAGGGAAAATTGATACCATTGAATATGCTTCGGCCACTGTGGGTGCGAATCGAAAAGCGTTGATTTATACACCTCCTGGATTTTCCAAAAACAAAAAATACCCGGTGCTTTATTTGCTGCATGGCATTGGGGGAGATGAAAAAGAGTGGTTCGTGCACGGACAACCGCAAGTGATCCTCGACAATCTTTATGCAGACAAAAAAATAACTCCGATGATAGTTGTGTTGCCCAACGGGCGTGCCATGAAGGACGACCTGGCTGTGGGTAACATCATGGAAGCGTCCAAAGTGCAGGCGTTTGCTACATTTGAAAAGGATTTGATCAACGACCTGATTCCCTATATTGAAAAAACTTATCCTGTGTTGAATAACAAGGAAAATCGGGCGGTGGCGGGCCTTTCGATGGGCGGTGGGCAGTCCTTAAATTTCGGATTGGGCAATCTCGATAAATTTGCCTGGGTGGGTGGCTTTTCGTCAGCACCCAACACCAAAACTCCGCAGGAACTCGTTCCAAACCCCGAAAATGCGAAGAAACAACTAAAACTTCTCTGGATTTCGTGCGGCGACAAGGATGGCCTTATCACTTACAGCAAACGCACTCACGACTATTTACTGACCAGTCAGGTGCCGCATATCTATCAGGTAATTCCTGGCGGATACCACGATTTCAAGGTATGGAAACAAAACCTGTATATGTTTTCTCAATTGCTTTTCAAACCCGTCACTGATGCCTTAATCCAACAATACAGCAACATCCCGGCAGAAAAACCCGCGGCAGTTGGGGCTTCCACCAATGTTCCCGGCGCACAATATCCGCAGGTTCTATCCGACAATAGGGTGCTGTTCCGCATCAAAGCTCCTGAAGCGCAAAAAGTGCAGGTGGATCTCGGTAAAAAATACGACATGGTGAAAGAGGAAGAAGGCTCTTGGGCTATTACTACCGATCCAGTTGTGGAGGGTTTTCATTATTATTCAATTCTGATTGACGGTGTCGCTGTTTGTGATCCTGCCAGCCAGGCTTTTTATGGCATGGGCCGGATGGCCAGCGGAATCGAAATCCCGGAAAAAGGGGTGGATTATTACAACATGAAAAACGTACCTCACGGACAAATTCGCCAGGTGCGCTATTTTTCCAATATTACAAAAGCTTGGCGTAGGGCATTTGTTTACACACCAGCCGGATACGATGCCAATGCGGCGGAACGGTATCCTGTGCTTTATCTCCAACATGGCGGTGGAGAAGACGAAACAGGCTGGCCCAACCAGGGCAAAATGGACGCTATCATGGACAACCTGATTGCCGAAGGAAACGCGAAACCAATGATTGTAGTGATGGACAATGGCTATGCGGTAGATCCGACAGTTCCACAACAAAGTTATCCCCCGAACTTTCAAGGTGTACGTGCGCTTATCGAACGAAGTGCACTTGGGCAGGTTTTCGTTGACGAACTCATTCCTTTGATTGATAAAGAATTTCGTACTATCCCAGACCGTGACCATCGCGCTATGGCTGGCTTATCGATGGGTGGATTCCAATCGTTCCAGATCACGATGAAAAACATCGATAAATTTGCGTATGTTGGAGGATTCAGTGGCGCAGGCATGATACAGCCCGGAGAAGATTTGTCGAAGATGTACGGCGGTGTGTGGGCGGATGCCAATGCTTTCAACCAAAAGATGAAGCTTGTGTATCTGAGCATCGGCACGGCAGAGCCAGCAAGCATGTACCAGACAGTGAACAATTTCCACCAAGAATTGGAAAAGGCCGGCATCAAGCATGTTTACTACGAATCGCCAGGCACTTCGCATGAATGGCTGACTTGGCGGCGGTCGCTGAACCAGTTTGCAGGATTGATTTTTAAATGATATAATTCCCATTAAAACATAGATTCCATGAATAAAATAGAACCATTTTGGTATTAAAGACAAATCGAAAGTGAAGTTTATTTTTCAGGGTTGTGGTGGCTGCGAAAATCCAGACAAAGTGAAACAATCAGTCGGCCTGCAGGTTGAAATTTGACGGAATCAACTCGGTTTCTTATGCTTACAACAATACGGCTCGCGAATTTCTGATCTGGAGACGTAGTTTGGAGGAGCTTTTCCGGCTGTTGTTCAAATAGATAGGCAACGACAATGAATTTTAAATTAAAAATCTCTTTTTTGCTCTTGGGCCTATGTTTTAAGTGCATTGGGTTCGAAGTAGGAAATGCCCAAAAAACAAGAAAATGAAGCCTTCAGAAGCTGCTTTCTTTCTGGAAAAATGCCGCAATGTCTTTCTGGAAGCTGGACTCAGCTAAGCCTACGTTGACAGGAAAGAGGAAAAAGCCTGTCAAGATATTTTCGAAGGGGAAGACCCCATCTATTTTGAAGTGGGAGATTCGATGGCTTCTGTTTCCTATATATAGTTAAAATCATTCAAATCCAATAAAGATAAATAACTACTTGATGAAGAACAAAACTTTTATTTTTATACTTGTCATTGTGTTGGTAATTAGCTATGTGGATGGTAAAAATCCGATTATTAGAGATGTTTTTACTGCCGATCCCGCTCCTATGGTTTACAAGGGAAAAGTTTACCTTTATGTAGGGCATGATACGGCTACTGTTGATGCTAAAACCTACAAAATGCCCGACTGGCTGGTTTATTCGTCAAGCGATATGGTCAATTGGAAAAGTCACGGCCCTTGTCTGAGCGTAAAAGATTTTGCCTGGGCTTCTTATGCGGCAAACGCGGCGCATTGTATCGAACGAAACGGCAAGTTTTACTGGTATATTTCCATCATACACAAAGCCAATACTGATAGCAAAGGAGGAGTGGCAATAGGTGTGGCTGTATCTGATAGCCCAACCGGACCGTTCAAAGATGCTATCGGGAAGGCATTGGTTACAAATGATATGACCACCGACATGAAGCATGCATGGGACGACCTTGATCCTGCCGTTTTTATAGATGACAATGGTCAGGCTTACTTGTTTTGGGGCAATGGCAGTTGTAAATGGGTGAAATTGAAAGAAAACATGATCGAACTCGACGGCCCGATCCATACATTTAAACCTCAGAATTTTACCGAAGCTCCATGGGTTTACAAACGCAAGGGTCTTTATTATCTGGTTTATGCAGCAAATTTTCCGGAGACAATCGAATATTGCACCGCCGAAAGTATTGAAGGCCCCTGGGCATATCGCGGTTTGATTCAAGACAGGTCGTACAATAGCAGCACCACGCATCCGGGAATTATCGATTTTAAAGGCAAAACATATTATTTCTACCACGATGGCTCTTTGCCAACGGGTGGAGACTATCGCCGATCGGTGTGCGTGGAGTATCTGCATTACAATCCTGATGGAACAATACAGAAGATAGTGCAAACCAAAGAAGGAGTGAAAGCCGTTAATAAAAAATGATTTGAATAGATTCAAAATCCAACGATGTATGAAGAGAACATTTTTAGGCCTTATTTTAGTTTTGATTACGTGTGTCCTATGGGCTGAAGATGGCCATAGTCTATGGCTGCGTAAAAAAGGAACGGGAACTGTGAATGTGGTTTGTTCCGACAAATCGCCTACGGTAGCCATTGCCATTCAGGAACTCAAACAGGGCTGGCAGGGAAGTGACGGGGCAAGTATTACCTTAAAAATAAAAAAAGACAAAGCCATCAAAAATGGTGGTTTTAAGCTTAAATCTACTGAAATTAAGGCTAATACAAGAATCGGAATTCTATATGGAGTTTATGAACTGCTTCGCCGTCAGCAAACAGGGGAAGCAATTGAAGAAAAAGTGTATAATCCGTCCTATCAAATTCGTGCGCTCAATCATTGGGATAACCTCGATGGTACGATTGAACGCGGATACGCCGGGTATTCCCTATTCTGGGGAAAAGATAAAAACTTATCTGCGCCTACAGATGCGGAAAAGCAACTTTGGAAGGAATATGCCCGTGCCAATGCTTCGATAGGAATCAACGGGGCAGTTCTCAATAACGTAAATGCCTCGGCTGATATGCTTACTGGCGGCATCCTTCAACGGGTAAAGGCCATTGCGGATATTCTCCGTCCTTATGGGATCAAAGTATATATTTCGATTAAGTTTTCGTCGCCGGTAGCGGTTGGCGGGCTTAAAAATTCGGACCCGCTCAATCCAGAAGTAGCCAAATGGTGGAAGGAAAAAGTGATCGAGATTTATAAGACGATTCCTGATTTTGGCGGCTTTTTGGTGAAGGCCAATAGTGAGGGTCAGCCTGGACCACAAGATTATGGTCGTACACACGTGGATGGGGCCAATATGCTGGCCGATGCCTTGAAGCCTTTTGGAGGGATCGTGATGTGGCGGGCTTTCGTGTATGCTTCCAACGACAAGGACAGGGCCAAGCAAGCATACAATGAATTTATGCCTTTTGATGGGCAATTTCGTGACAATGTGATTATTCAGGTGAAAAACGGGCCGATCGATTTTCAACCCCGTGAACCGTTCAGCCCGCTTTTCGGTGCCATGAAAAAAACTTCGGTGATGCCCGAAGTGCAAATAACACAGGAATATTTAGGGCATTCGATCCATTTGGTATATCTGGCACCTATGTGGGAAGAGTTATTGAATAGCGATACTTACCAGCAAGGAAAGGGAAGCACCGTTGCCCGCTGTACCGATGGAAGCATTTATCCACAGAAATATACCGCCATTGCGGGCGTTTCGAATATCGGTTTAGACAGAAACTGGTGCGGACTCGATTTTGCCCAATCCAATTGGTATGCTTTCGGGCGTTTGGCTTGGGACAACCAACTGACCAGCGAACAGATTGCCGATGAATGGCTTAAGTTGACTTTTGGCAATGCTGCTTCGCCTCAATCAGCGGATTGGAAACAGAATTTTCTTGTTCCTGTAAAACAATTGATGCTTGATAGCCGTGAAGCGGCGGTCAACTACATGATGCCGCTCGGATTTCATCATATTTTCTCGGCTGACGAGCATTATGGCCCCGGCCCTTGGTGGGCGCCCAAAGGAATGAGGGCAGATTGGACGCCTCCATATTATCATCAGGCCTCGGTCAATGGCGTGGGTTTTAACCGTACCCGTACAGGCAGTGATGCTGTTGAGCAATATCACGAACCGCTTGCTTCAAGGTTCAACGATCCCAAAACCTGTCCTGAAAACCTTCTGTTGTGGTTTCATCATTTGCCGTGGGACTATCAAATGAAGAGCGGACGTACGCTTTGGGATGAAATATGTTACCATTATGCTGCTGGATTGCAGCAAGTTGGGGAGTTTCAAAAAACATGGGACAAAGTGGAGAAATACGTTGATGCAGATCGCTTCATCCGTGTACAAAGCAAGCTTCGCCACCAGCGTCGCGATGCGCAGATATGGAATGATGCCTGCGTGCTTTATTTCCAACAGTTCAGCAAAAGGCCGATTCCTTATGAACTCGACCGTCCCCGAAATGATTTGGATCAATTGATTGAAAACGACAGCAGGAGGCTTCATCCTGAAAAATAAATATAACCCATTGTCATAAAATAGATATAACAATAAATCATATAACTATCAAAATATGAATACAAAGTTCACCGGAATAGCCTTGCTGTTGACCTGCTTGCTTATTTCCAATTCTTCTTTTCAACTTTTGGCGCAGAAATCTTCTTCGGCCAAGATTACCGTGGATGTCAACAAACCTGGACACGCCATTTCTCCCACATTGTTTGGCGTTTTCTTTGAAGATATAAATCTATCTGCCGACGGCGGTTTGTATCCCGAGCTGATCCGTAACCGTTCGTTTGAGGATGCCGATACCTTGCAAAATTGGAAGTTCTCAAGTGGAAATGCCAAAACTTCAGCAAAAATAACAACTGCCGATGTTCATTCGCGTCCACCTGTACCTCCATTGAATCCTTACAACCGTAAATCGCTTTTTGTGAATTTTGACGGATCTTTCAAATTGGAAAATGGTGGTTATTGGGGAATCTACGTCGTTCAGGGTGAAAAATATGCTTTTAAGTTGGCTGCCCGTGCGGTGGACGGACTCAAAACGCCATTGAAAGTAAGCGTTGTGGGCGAAAAAGGAAATATAATAGCTTCCAGTGAAATAAGCGGGATTACTTCCGAATGGAAATATTATCCGCTGGCTTTCACTGCTTCGGCAAGCGATACGAATGCGCATCTTGAAATTTCTGGAAATGGAAATGGCAAACTGTATCTCGATATGGTGTCGCTTATCCCTGAACAAACATGGAAAAAGAGCGGTTTGCGCACCGATTTGTCGGAAGCTATGAATGCTTTGAAGCCTACTTTTCTCCGTTTTCCAGGTGGATGCTGGGTGGAAGGCGATGATTTTGCCCACATGAACAACTGGAAAAAAACAATCGGGAATGTGGATACCCGCACGCCCCTTTGGAATATTTGGGGCTACAACGCTACGCACGGATTGGGCTATCATGAATACCTGCAAATGGCCGAAGACCTTGGCGCAGAACCTTTGTATTGTGTCAATGCCGGAATTTCACACAAGGAAGTAGTGCCGATGGATCAAATGGGACAGTGGATTCAAGATGCGCTGGATGCTATCGAATATGCCAACGGGCCAGTCGCTTCTGTTTGGGGAGGCATTCGTGCCAAAAACGGACATCCGTCACCTTTCAATCTGAAATATCTTGAAATTGGAAACGAAAATGGAATGGCTCCCTATGCCGAACGTTGGGCATGGTTTGTGCGAGCCATTCATAATAAATATCCCGACATAGTGTTGATTGCCAACGAATGGGCGGGAAGTCATCCTAAAAATCCAAAACCCCAGATTGTGGACGAACATTATTACAACAATCCCGAATGGTTTATCTGGAACTCAAATAAATACGATAGCTACGACCGCAATGGGTCTAAAATTTTTGTTGGAGAATACGCTGTAACGAGCGGAACAGGCAATGGAAACCTGCGTGGCGCGATTGGCGAAGCTGCTTGGATGACAGGTTTGGAACGCAATTCGGACGTGGTGGTGATGGCCGCTTATGCGCCTCTTTTCTGCCATGCCAAACACAAGGCATGGCCTGTCAACCTGATCAATTTTGATAATCACCGTTGGTTTGGCATTCCGAGCTACTATGTGCAGCAGTTGTTTGCTGCCAATCAGGGAACGGTGAATTTGCCCGCCAGCATCGAGAGTGCTCCAGCTATTGAAATGCCTCGTTCAAAAGGAGCTATCGGCTTGGGTACTTGGTTGAATTCGGCTGAGTTTAAAGATCTGGAAGTGACTGATACCGCAGGTAAAATACTCCTCAAACCTGATTTTAATTCAGTGGAGTCGAAATGGAGAAAGACTCCCAACAGCGAATGGTCGGCCAAAGACGGCGTACTTCGTCAATCGGCCATTTCTGCCAATACGACCATTTATATGGGCGATACCACTTGGACGGATTATACCATCAAATTGAAAGCCCGCAAAATTGAAGGCGAAAATGGGTTCCAGATTTATTTCCACAACAAAGGGCCGGAACGTACCCGATGGGATATTGGCGGATTTACCAATTCAGTAAATATTCTGGAGGTAGGTTTGGTTACCGAAAGCATGGATTCGAATGTGCAACCTGGTCGTTGGTATGACGTGAGAATTGAAATTCGGGGAACTTCTGTGAAAGCCTATTTAGACGGTAAACTGACGCAGGAAGTATCTGCCGACAACCTGAAAGTGAAGGGAATCACCACAAGTGCTTCGAAAGATGACAAAACAGGCGATATTATCCTTAAGGTAGTGAATGTGACCGCTAAGGGTATCAAAACCGACATTTTACTTAAAGGAGCAACCGAATTGACAGGAACAGGAACGGCCACCGTGTTGACTTCGCTCAAGCCAACGGATGAAAACACCTTGGACAACCCGACAAAAGTTTCGCCCAAAACCGAAAACGTGAAATTCTCCGGCACGAAAATCACCCGTTTGTTTCCCGCCAATTCTTTGACCGTAATGCGATTATCAACAAAAAATAAATAAAAATGACTACGAAATTCTTTTTAAGTTTTTGGATATTTGCCACTTTGGCTCTGCCGTATAGCCTGACGGCTCAAACTCCGAAAGCACACAACCCTATTATTTTTGCCGATGTACCAGACATGTCGATGATTCGCGTGGGCAATACGTACTATATGAGCAGCACCACCATGCACATGAGTCCGGGTGTGCCTATTATGAAATCGAAAGACCTGGTGAATTGGGAAATTGTGAGCTATGCCTATGATACTTTGGCGAATGTGGATGCCCTGGATTTAGTGAATGGCAAAAGCGCTTATGGCAAAGGCTCCTGGGCAAGCACAATTCGCTACCACAGGGGACTCTTTTATGTTACCACTTTTGCCCAGACAACGGGTAAAACGTACATTTTCACGACAAAAGATATTGAGAAAGGGCCTTGGAAAACGGTTTCTTTTGCACCGGCTTATCACGATTGTAATTTGTTCTTCGATGATGACGGGCGAAAGTATTTGATCTATGGGAATGGAAAACTATTTATCGTTGAGTTAAATGCTGATTTAACGGGAATTAAGCCAGAGACCAAGCATGTGCTTATTGAAAATGCTACCGCTCCTTCCGGCAAGGCGGGACTTGGTGCGGAGGGTTCGCAACTGTTCAAAGTGAATGGCAAATATTACCTATTCAACATCACTTGGCCACAAGGGCCGGGTTCGATGCGTACAGTGGTTATCCACCGCGCCGATAAAATAGACGGGCCTTACGAAGGCCGTGTCGGTTTGAAAGATATGGGCGTCGCTCAGGGCGGACTTATAGACACTCCTGATGGAACTTGGTATTCCTATCTTTTCCGCGATTACGGTTCAGTGGGGCGTATTCCCTATCTTGTTCCCGTAAAATGGGAAGATGGCTGGCCGGTGCTTGGTGTGAATGGAAAAGTGCCTGAAACCCTCGATCTTCCGGCTAATAAAAGCCTTATCCCATTGATTGTGAACAGCGATGAATTTGCCCGCAAGAAAGGCCAACCTGCTTTGCCGTTGGTTTGGCAGTGGAACCACAATCCGGACAACAAGCTTTGGTCGGTAACCGAACGCCCGGGATATTTACGTCTGAAAACGGCTCGCATCGACACCTTGTTTTTGAAAGCGAAAAATACATTGACTCAGCGCACCTTTGGCCCCGTTTCTTCGGGGGCTACTTTGCTCGATGTGTCTAAGTTGCGAGATGGCGATTTTGCTGGCTTGTGCGCATTAGAACGCAAATTTGGGTTGGTGGGAGTGAAGGTTGTCGGCAATTCCAAATATGTTTACATGGCGAGCAACAAGACCGATAAACCAACTGAATTGCAATGTATTCCCCTGTTCCAAAATAAGATTTACTTGAAAATAGAATGCGATTTTCGGAATAAGACAGATATGGCCAATTTCTTTTATAGCCTCGATGGCAAAATATGGAATATTATTGGAGGACCGCTCAAAATGGAATATACCTTGCCGGAACACTTCATGGGCTACCGTTTCGGATTGTATAATTATTCTTCGAAAAATCCTGGTGGTTATGCCGATTTCGACTATTTCCGTATAAGCGATAAGATCTCCGCAAAATAAAATTCTAATATGGATAATGCACAGAATATAAATAATAAAAATGCAAAATCTTATTTTTTTAAGTAAATTTGTAAATTGACTAATATCGAATGTTGTTTCGCAAATCTGCAGCAGACCGCATTTTTGTACTGGCTGATTTTTCGACAGCCGATCATTCTCATTACTTGAACATAAAAATAAAATATTGAATTCATGAAATCAAAATTCTTTTTATCGCTATTCATGGCACTATCCCTGCACTCTATTATCGCGCAGGAAAATTACAAAGTAGTTGTTAAAACCGACAAAGAGCCTGTGTCAAAGGGTAAATTCGAGCCAACATGGGAGTCGCTTTCCCAATATAAAGCTCCTGAATGGTTTCGCAATGCGAAGTTTGGAATTTGGGCGCATTGGGGGCCTCAGTGCCAGCCAGAGCAAGGCGACTGGTATGCTCGTTCGATGTATATTGAGGGTGATTGGAAAAACAAATGGCATGTCCAAAACTATGGACATCCTTCAAAATTCGGATTCAAAGATGTCATCAATACTTGGAAAGCAGATAAATGGGATCCAGAAAAGCTGGTTGCCCTTTATAAACGTGCTGGAGCACAATACTTCTTCGCAATGGCAAACCACCACGACAATTTGGACATGTGGGACAGCAAATATCAACAATGGAACACTGTAAGAGTTGGCCCTCACAAGGATATTTTGGCTGGTTGGGCCAAAGCTGCAAAAGATAACAAGCTGCCTTTTGGGTTAAGCGTGCATGCTGCCCATGCTTGGTCATGGTATGAAGTGTCACAAAAGGCTGACAAAAAAGGAGATATGGCTGGTGTCCCCTATGATGGCAATCTTACTGCTGCCGATGGTAAAGGAAAATGGTGGGAGGGATTGGATCCACAGGAACTTTATGCTCAAAATCACCCCTTGAGCGAGGGAAGCGACAACCCCGGGCGAATCCATAGCCAGTGGAATTGGGGCAATGGTGTCAGCATTCCATCCCAAGCGTATTGCGATAAATTCTACAATCGCACGGTGGATCTGATTAACCAGTTCCATCCCGACTTGCTTTATTTTGACGACACGGCCTTGCCTTTGTACCCTGTGAGCGATGCTGGCCTCCAGATTGCTGCCCATTACTACAATTCCAACATGGCATTGCATGATGGAAAGCTTGAGGCTGTGTTATTTGGCAAAATACTGACTCCTAAACAAAAAGAATGTATTGTCTGGGACGTTGAGCGTGGCGCTCCGGACAAAATACAAGATTTGCCATGGCAAACTTGCACGTGCATAGGGGATTGGCACTACAACATCGGAACGTATAAAAATAACAAATATAAATCGGCCAAGAATGTCATCCAAATGTTGATTGATGTTGTGAGCAAAAATGGTAACTTGTTGTTAAACATCCCTATCCGTGGAGACGGTTCGATAGATGAAAAGGAATTGGCTATTGTGGAAGACATCGCTGCCTGGATGGATGTGAACAAAGAAAGCATTTTTGGCACACGCCCTTGGAAAGTGTTTGGCGAAGGGCCTTCGGTTGATACTTCGAACCCTATCAGAGGCCAAGGATTCAACGAAGGGCGCATCCAATATACGGCCAAAGACATACGTTTCAACCAAAACGGGAAGATTCTATATGTGACAGCAATGGGTGAGCCAGAAGAAAATATCGCCGTTAAAAATCTTGCCAAACAAGTTAAAATAAAAAAAATAGAATTGCTCGGAAGCAAAGAGAAGGTTAAATGGAACCAGAGCGATGAGCGACTTGAAATTGTGAAACCAACCGTGAACCCGAATAAGATAGCTTTGGTTTACAAGGTTTCATTGAAATAAATATGGACATTTGCTGGATCGTTTTGACCGAAATGGCACTGCTGGCTTAATCTTCAGGTTGTGATGGTATCCTGATGAAGGATCTGAACTTGAATCTCCTCAAGAAACGCGTCTCTTTTGACAGTAGAAATTCTTTCAGCCATCATCTTGTGGTGGCTGTGCCATTTTAAAAACCTTTGTAAATATGTTTATTTGAATGGGCTGATATATTGTGTTGTATCGAGTGACCCTGGTAAAATAAACAATTATAACTATTGATACCGTTTTTTTTACGCAAATCAAAATTTTGAAAAAAAATGAAGCTATTCAGACTGTTTTCTATTCTTTTTCTTTTAGGCTGCTGGCAAAGTATTTATTCGCAGGATAAACTATATCACGATGAATTTCCGCTGGGTGATGTCACCTTGCTGGATGGCCCTTTCAAGCACGCGCGAGATCTAAATATCAAGGTGCTCTTGGAATACAATACCGACAGGATGCTGGCCCCCTACCGGAAGGAAGCGGGATTGCCCGCAAAGGCCGAAAGCTATCCCAATTGGATTGGTCTTGACGGGCATGTTGGAGGGCATTACTTGTCTGCATTGGCAATCAATTATGCTGCAACAGGAAATCTTGAATGCAAAAAACGGATGGACTATATGATTTCCGAACTCAAGGCTTGCCAGCAAGCCATGGGTAGCAAATATCCGGATTGGGGTGTGGGCTATGTGGGCGGTGTGCCTGATAGCAAAGGGCTATGGCCTACTATAAAAGCTGGTGAAACAAGTATTATTTGGAAATACTGGGTGCCGTGGTACAACGTCCATAAAATGTATGCAGGACTTCGTGATGCTTGGTTATATGCCGGCAATGAGGAGGCAAAGGATATTTTCCTTCGATTTTGTGATTGGGCCATAAACGTTACGGCAAGTTTGTCGGACAAACAAATGGAATCCATGCTTGCCAGTGAACATGGAGGGATGAATGAAGTTTTTGCAGATGCGTATCAGATAACGGGCATCGGAAAATACGAGGTGGCCGCCAAGCGCTTTTCTCACAAAATGCTGCTTGATGCCATGGCTGCAAGCAATGACAACCTGGACAACAAGCATGCCAACACACAAGTTCCGAAAGCAGTGGGTTTTGAACGCATTGCGGAACTCGACCACGACGAAAAATATGGCAAGGCTGGAAGTTTCTTTTGGGAAACGGTAACTGGCCATCGTTCACTTGCTTTTGGCGGCAATAGCCGCCGGGAGTTTTTCCCTAGCGTTTCGGCTTGCATCGATTACGTGAATGATGTAGAAGGTCCTGAAACATGTAATTCTTACAATATGCTGAAGCTCACTGAAGATTTGTTTCGGGTTCAGCCGTTGGGTAAATATGCGGATTTTTATGAACGAACCTTGTTCAACCACATCCTTTCTTCGCAGCATCCTGAACACGGCGGCTATGTCTATTTTACTCCAGCTCGTCCCCGTCACTACCGGGTGTATTCCGCACCGAACGAAGGCATGTGGTGCTGTGTGGGTAGTGGAATGGAAAACCATGGAAAATATGGGCAGTTCATATACACTCATTCCCATGATTCGCTCTATCTGAACCTGTTTATTGCATCCGAATTGAACTGGAGGAAAAAAGCTATCAAAATCAGGCAAGAAACTAATTTCCCGAATGAAGAACAAACAAAATTGACAGTTACCGAAGGTCGGGGAAAGTTCAAGTTGCTGGTCCGCTATCCTAGTTGGGTGAATGAAGGTGCTTTGAAGGTTTTCATTAATGGGAAAATTTTCAAGTATTTGGTCACTCCCTCTTCTTATATTTGTATCGATAGGGCATGGAAAAAGGGAGATGCGGTGAAAATAGAATTGCCAATGCACAACTCGATAGAACGGATGCCCAATGTTCCCCAGTATATTGCATTCATGCGTGGGCCTATCCTGCTTGCCGCAAAAACAGGTACGCAAAACTTGAAGGGATTGGTTGCTGGTGATAGTCGTTGGGGGCATATTGCCGGAGGTGAAAAACTTTCCTTGAACCAAGCTCCAATCATTTTGGAGGACAACTTGGCTGAGCTTTCCAAAAAATTAGTTCCGGTAGCTGGAAAACCGATGAATTTTAAATTGTCTGGTGTCCGGATGGTAAATCCGGTTGATGTTGTGCTTGAGCCGTTTGCCGATATTCACGATGCCCGTTACATGATGTATTGGATGGCTCTTTCGGAAAAACAGTATAAAGTTTATGTGGATTCGCTTTCTATTATCGAACAGCAAAAAATCGAGATGGAGAAACGGACTGTTGATTTTGTAGCTCCGGGCGAACAGCAACCTGAAGTGGATCATGGTGCCGAAAAGCAAAATTCGAATACTGGTTCTTACTTGGATGAATTTTGGCGGGATGCACGCAATGGGGGTTACTTTAGCTACCAACTTGGCACGAATGGAGAAAATCAGCTGCACCTGATGGTTCGTTATTGGGGTGCAGAGGGTGGCAACCGTGCGTTTGACATTTATGTGGATGACCAAAAACTTGTCAGCGAAAACATTTCAGGCAAATGGGGAAAGCAGGCATTCCAAAATGTAGAATACGCTATTCCCGGTTCTATGCTGGAAGGCAAAAAATCTATCCGCGTTAAGTTTCAAGCTTTGCCAGGCAATATAGCCGGATCCGTCTATTACGTCCGTCTTTTGAGACCAACTGACAAAAAATGAAATAAGGCTTTGCAAACGGGGTGATACATCGTGTTGAAACCTTTGTGCTAAGAATGGCTATCCAATTTCGCGATAGCCATTCTTTTGTTTAAGGAGTGCCTGTCAGGCTTAATTGAATTGTTTGATGGCCGGATGGCTTACCTATTAACTGTTTGAAAAGAAATCGTTATCGATCTTTTAGAGTGGAATTTAAATTGGACTCAGGTCAATTTAAGTGTTTTTGGATTACCGATTTTATTTGTTCGAGGCTATATGGTTTTGAAATATAATCGTTGCAGCCTGCCAGCAATGACTTATTTTTATCTGCATCTGTCGCACCGGCCGTTTGAGCAATAATAGGAATTTGTTGATCTATTTCTCTTATTCTCCGCGTGGTTTCTATTCCATCGTATTCTCCAACGAGCCTAATATCCATTAATATCATTGAGATTTCAGGATTGTCAAGGTACAACTTAATGGCTTTTTCCCCGCTATCTGCATGCAACAAGCTGAAATCTTTTGACAGTGCAGCTTTTAAAAATATATAATTGATTTCATTGTCTTCAACTATTAAAATTGTACGATCTCTCGATCCGGTATTTGTTTTAGGCTTGGCTTCTGCATTTTCTGTTTTTTTATTTATAGGTTGATACGGTATTGAAAATAGGAAAGTGCTTCCTTGTCCAATTTCAGAACTCACATGGATGGTGCCTCCCAAGATCTCCAAATAAGCTTTTACGATGGATAGGCCAATGCCAGAGCCTTCGTATCCTCGTGCCAATCCGATATCGACTTGCATAAAACGTTCGAAAATAGTGTCTTGTTTTTCTTTCGGGATTCCTTTTCCCGTATCCGAAACATAAAACCAAACATGTCCATCCCTTAAATAATTTCCAATTTCAATTTTTCCCGTTGAAGTGAATTTAATAGCATTCTTAATCAAGTTCATCAATATGCTATCCAGCTTGCTTTTATCGGTTATTAATTCCGCATCGTCTCCAGTTATTTGGTTGGTAATCTCAAAATCCAGCGATTTTTCTTGTGCTTGAATGTTAAAGAATTTGTGATGAAATCGCATTAGTTCAACGAGATTGATTTTTTCTAATTTTAGCATAACATCGCCAATTTCAATTTTTGAGATTTCAATGATGTCATTGATGGTGTTGAGCAAGCGTTCTCCACTTTTGTGAATAAGGCTAATGAACTGAGTCCTTTCGTCATCGTTCAATCCAGGTTCGTTCAATAAACTTGTGAATCCCAAAATTCCATTCATCGGGGTTCTGATTTCGTGTGACATGTTTAGTAGAAATGCGGTCTTCAGGCGGTCGCTTTCTTCTGCTTTCTCTTTAGCTGCGATAAGTTCAGTTTCCGCTTCTTTTAGCTGGGTAAAATCTTGGGTAACCATTAATATGAGTTGCTCGTTATTCAGGTCGATGACCTTGGCCGACACCATGACAAAAATATATTGGCCATTTCTTAGCTTGAAAGTTGTTTCCATTCTATCGACCTGTCCTGTGGTTTTTAACGCATAGAGCATATTTTCACGATCTTTTGGATTCACCCACACATGAATGTCGGCCGATCGCAAGGTTATCAGTTCCTCTTTTGTATATCCTGATACTATTTGGAAACTCTCGTTCACGTCCACATATTCGCCGTTAAGTCTTGTGATAGACACATAGGCCGGGCTTGTGTAAAAAAGTGCTTCAAACCATTTTCGGTTTTCTTCGGAGCTTTTTTTGGCCGAAATTAACTTTTGGGTCATTTCTTTCGATTCCGTAATATCTGTTTTTATGGCCACAAAATTTATAATTTCCCCATTTTCGTTTTTGATGGGAGATATAATCGCTTTCTCCCAATAGAAAGACTTGTCTTTTCTCTGGTTGTAGAATTCCCCTTCCCAGGTTTTCCCCGATTTGATGGTTTTCCACATGTGTTTGTAAAAAGCATCGGGATGGTAACCCGATTTTAAAATCCCGGGGGATTTTCTAATGTATTCCTTGGATGTGTAACCCGTGAGTTTGGAGAAAAATGGATTTGCATATTCGATATTTCCGTTCACATCTGTGATTATAATACTGGCTGGGCTTTGTTCGACGGCTCTTGAAAAGGATAATAACTTTTCTTCATATTTTTTATTTTTTGTGATGTCGAGGATATTTCCAATAAACAACCGACGGCTACCTATTGTGAAAAAACGTTCGAAATTCATGATATTTATTGTTTTGCCATCCTTGGTCATGCCCTTCATTTCAAATTCCATGGTAGATGCTTTGCCCAAAATCATCTCTTTGTAATTTTTCAGTAAAAGATCACGATCGTTTGGGTGAACCAAAATATTCCCCTTTTTGCCAATCAATTCTCCGTGGGAATAACCAAATATTCTGTTAAATGCCTGGTTGGTGTATAAAAAATGGCCATTTTCAAGCATGTAAACCCCAGTAAGTGAATTCTCGCTCAATGCCCGGAATTTGCTTTCGTTTTCCAAAAGGGACATTTCTGCATTCTTCAAAGATGTAATATCTTGTACAACAGAAAATTTTTTGATCTTATTTCCTGCTTGTTTCTTCTCTATTTTTTCAATAATGTGTTTTATCCATATCCACCCTTTTTGAGGATGGATATAGCGATACATCAGTAGGGCTTTGTCCGTTTCTCCTTGATCCAATCCTTTGTATATGGCCAAGACTTCCTTTTGGTCATCTGTGTGTATATTCGAAATCCAGTAGTCTATCAACGTTTTGCCTTTTGCTTGTCCGTCATGGATATTCAAGATAGAAGCTGCTTTTTCATCCATGTACTCTAGCTTTTCTGAGTCATCGACAAGCGAGTAAAATCCAAGCCCAGCGATTTCAATAGCATTTTTCAATTGCAATTGATGTTCTTTCGATCGTATCTCAGCCTCTTTCCGAGCCGTAATATCCCTTACCACACCTTGCGTTCCTATAATATTTCCGTCTTTGTCGTAAACAAACTGTATATTCATTGAAACCCAGAATGTTGATCCATCCTTTTTCAATCCAAGAAGACTCTTGTCGGTGACTTTGCCTGTTTTTTTCAACTCCGCCATCAACTTTTTTCTTTCATTTCTATCCGCGTACAAAGTCTCGGCTGGTTTGCCAATAAGCTCGTTGTCCGAATTGTAGCCAAACATGTTCAACGCTGTGGGATTGATAAATGAAAAGTTGGCATACAGGTCAGCTTGAAAATAGGAATCCTGCATGGTCTCGAAAATTTCCCGTAACGTATCTTCATCTTGGATCATTGTCGGAAAAGACTGTACACCCTTTTTTTCTAGGAAAACTGGTTTTTCTTTTGGATTTGGGCGCTCGGCGATTCTGCTTAACTCCCTCGAAATGAGTTTTAATAAAATCCTTTCTTCCTTTAAGAATGGCCCTTCATCTTCACTAGGCATTTGTTGCAGATAATATACCTCTATTGTCCCTTTTTTGTTATTCTTTAAAGAGATATACTCATATAGGTTCCATTCTGAAACGGTGAAATTTGCTGTTTTATATTCAATATCTTCCACCGTAATTCTGACACAAGTTATATCTGGAAATTGCCAACCTGAGGTTATGATATTAGCCATCTCCTCCAAGGATGAGGCTAATGACAGCTCTGATTTTTCAGCTAAAGCACCAATTTCGGAGAGAGTTTTAAATCCTTTGGTCTTTTGCCTAAACTTCATTTCCAATTCAAGTTTGCTATTCTGAAGATCCTCTAAATCTTTGATGAGTTCATCTTGTGATCTCTGACTGGAATTAGTTTGGTGATTCATCGGAGGTTTTTTGTGGGGGATAAATGGAAACTGAAAATATCGAAAATCGCAAGCATCCAGATTGTTTGCCTTTAGACCTTCACCTTTGGTTGGACGAATTACAAAGATTGTATTACGTTTTTTTCTAATAACCTAAACTCCATAAACTTGTTGTTGTATTGCAGGTTGGAATTTAGTTACTCATTCTATATGCTTTCCTCTTTGGCAAAGATAATTTTATTTTTATAAATATTTCACGTTCGATAAAATAATTTTGTAACATCCGTTTTTTTCTCATTGTAATCATATACATTCGCTCCTTCCATTCCATAGAAACAGCGAAGAAATATAAACGGAGAGATATCTTTTGGACACCCTCCTGTTTGTAATTGTTACAATGTGAATTTATAAAAAATAACCTTTTTTGTAATTTAGGCGTGCCTGTTTGTAGGTTTTTTTAAATCAATGTTGCATAGATGGCATTGAATTTTTGCCAGTATTAATGTCTATATGCTAAAACAGAAAGGTCAATATCTTTCGTAGTTGTTAGCCGTTTTCAAACTTCTTCGACTTTATCTTATTTTTCACAACTTCGAAAACCGCAGGAAGGATCGAAACAAGGATGATAGCTACAATCAAAAGCTTCAAGTTGTTCTGAACCCATTCCACATTGCCAACAAAATATCCCGCAAGCGTAAAAATCAACACCCAAGCCAAACCTCCGATAACATTATAGGAGATAAAATAATAGTAGTGCATCCGTCCCATTCCTGCCACAAAGGGTGCGAATGTGCGTACAATGGGAACGAAACGGGCTAGGATAATCGTCTTTCCGCCATATTTTTTATAAAACTCGTGCGTCTTGTGCAAATATTCCTGCTTGAAAATTTTTGAATTAGGATTTGAAAACAATTTTTCCCCAAATATTTTTCCAATCTCAAAATTGCTCGAATCCCCAATAATAGCCGCCGCAACGAGCACGATACACAGTATGACGACATCTAACTCGTTGGTGGCTCTTGCCGCCAAAGCTCCAGCAACAAATAGCATGGAGTCGCCCGGAAGAAAAGGTGTTACAACCAAACCTGTCTCACAGAAAACAATTAAAAAAAGTATAACATAGACCCAAATACCATAAGTGATTATCATCTGGTCTAAATGCTTGTCGATGTGAAGAATGAAATCGATGAAAAAGTGAATCAAATCCATAAGAATACTTCATATTGTGAAACTCGTATAGGACAACAATTTGGTTGATCCTCGTAGAGGACAAATATACGCTCTTTTTGAAGGAAATAAAATACTATTTGAAATATTAAGCCAAACTTATTGGCTTAATCAGCTATTTTTTCAGGATTTTTCGCCTATGGAGGCAACTCCACGCGCTTTTCTTCTTACATTTGTAACTTATGTGTTTTTATCAATGAAAGAGCGTCTTATCATTACTCTCGTGGAGCATCCTTTATGGGGAATTCTTTTGCAGCCAACTTTGGTCGAAGAATTGGCTTCCGGTTCCTTGTCTATCCTTGAAATTGTGGATAGTAATTCTACCGTCTTCCCCCAACTGGATGTTTCAATACAGCAACTTGTGCGTCATGCCGAACACTTTTCCGACAAAGTGTTGATGAAAAGCTATTCCCGTGAAAAGACAGTAGCTGATTTTCACAAAAACGTTAAGCCTGAAACGATTGAAAAATTTATCCGTCCCTTGATCGAAAAATATCATGAAAAGATGGTCAAATTGGTTGTTAATCTGCCTATTGAGATTTATCTCAGGGAGGCTGTTAAAAAGCGGACCCTCTATCCGACGGATCGGATATACACCGATCAACAATCGGCAAAATCGGTTTTTAATTTCCGCACACAAGATGACGGGGGCTTGCTCTATTCTGTTCAGGTGCTTTGGAAAGACAAAATTCTTACCCTGACAAATAAAACGTTTGGCGTAATATGTCGTGAGCCGGCCATTGTGTGTGTCGATGACGCTTTGTTTGTGTTCGAAAACATGGATGCAAAAAAGCTGCTTCCTTTCTTCGAAAAAGAGGCTATTGTGGTGCCTGCCGCTTCAAGAAATCTATACATTGAAAAGTTTGTAGCCAATTGTGTGCGCGACTATGAAGTGCGTGCGGAAGGAATTTCGATAGAACAGACATTTCCAGCAAAGAAAGCCTGCCTTACCTTTGGGAATGCATGGAATGGTTTGCCTGCTTTGGGTGTGACATTTGATTATGGGGGCAAGATCTGTTCTCCGAATGCCTCTGCAAATAAAATCGTTGAGGTTGTCAATATTGCTGGCCAGGTTGGCATTCGCTGGTTTTATCCTGATATTGACTGGGAACGTGCCAAATTGGGCTTGTTGCTCTCGGCTGGTTTGAGGCAGATGCCCGATTCACATTTCGAGTTGGAGCAAACTTTGGCAAGTGAGAATGTTGTTTATTCCTATATCCATTGGTTGCAGGCCAATCCCGAAATGTTACGGCAATTTGAGTTTGCACAAAACTTGTCGGAAAAGACTTATTACGTCGGAGAGGTCCACCTGAAAGATATTGTAGATGCCCAGCAAGATTGGTTCGACATAAAAAGCATCGTTGAGGTAGGGGAGTTCCGTATTCCATTCGTCAAATTCCGCAATCATTTGATACAGGGAATCCATGAATATATCTTGCCCGATGGCTCAATTTTGATATTGCCTGAAGAGTGGTTTTCTAAATATCAGGATATTATGTTTTTTGGAAAAAAAACGGCTGATAAGCTTCGCCTTCATAAAAACCAATACCAGCTTCTCCAAGAATTAGGCATTGGCCGCCCCCCAAAAAAAGAAGAAACTAATCTTGGATTAATGGCCGTTCCACCCGAAATTAGAGCTTCGCTTCGACCCTATCAGCAAAAAGGTTTTTCGTGGCTAGTGGATCTTTACCGGGACGGATACGGAGGCTGTCTTGGAGATGACATGGGGCTTGGAAAGACCTTGCAGACGATCACTCTTTTGCAGCATATTGCTAATCAGAAAAAGGAAGCTCGCAAGACAGTGAATAATCATTCGGATGTGCATGATTTACCATTGTTTCAAGATATAGGTGCCTCGTGCAATGACGATTTCCCTCCCTCATTGGTCGTAGTTCCCACTTCGTTGATACACAACTGGGTGAACGAACTCGATAAGTTTGCCCCGTCGCTTAAGGTGTATGCCTACACGGGGATAAAGCGAATGAAAACAAAAGATATTGACAAATTTTTCCGTATGTTCGACGTGGTGCTTACGACATACGGGACCTTGCGAGTTGACGTAAATTTACTAAAAACAGCTCAGTTTCACCATTTGATTATGGATGAAAGCCAGTTTGTGCGCAATCCTGATTCCTTGACATTCAAAGCCGTGAAACAAATTCAGGCCAAATATAAATTGGCACTGACCGGTACGCTGATCGAAAATTCTCTGACTGATTTGTGGGCGCAGTTCGACATTGTCAACGAGGGTATGCTGGGGCCATTTTCGGCCTTTAAGAAAATCTATATCAATCCCATTGTCAAGGAGAATCGCGATAAACAGGAAAAACTGCTGCGTATGATTCGCCCATTCATTCTGCGCCGAACCAAGCAAGAGGTGGCACCCGAGCTTCCGCCACTCACCGAAGAAGTTGTCTATTGCGGAATGTCCGAAGAGCAGCACTGCTTGTACGAAAAGGAGAAGAGCAAAATACGTAATTCGCTTACTACCGATGTGTTGCAGCAGGCAGTCACTTCAAACTTTGCATTTCTGACTTTGCAGGGATTGACCCGGTTGCGGTTGTTGGCAAATCATCCAGTGTTGCAGGACGTAAAATACAAGGGAACTTCCGGCAAGTTTGAGCAAGTGATGATGAATCTCGAAGAGCTGATTGAACGCAACCACAAAGTGCTTGTTTTTTCCTCATTTGTAAAGCATTTACGTATTTTTAGTCAATATTTTGACGAAAAAAGGTGGAAATATGCTTGGTTGACTGGTGAAACATTGCCACAAGTTCGTGAAAAACAAATCTCAGATTTTCAGCAGAATGATACTATCAACTGCTTTTTTATTTCTTTGAAAGCGGGCGGAGTGGGGCTGAACCTTACCGCCGCCGATTATGTGTTCATTCTCGACCCTTGGTGGAATCCTGCCGCAGAAATGCAAGCGCTCAGCCGTTCGCACCGTATCGGGCAAAACAAGAATGTGATGGTTTACCGCTTCATTTCCAGTGGAACTATCGAGGAAAAGATTCGGCGCTTGCAAGATGCCAAGTCTCGCTTGGCCGAAACCTTTATGACATCTACCAATCCCTTGCAGGGCATGACTAAGGCCGAAATTGATGTGCTGCTGGAGTGATGTGCAATGTTTAATTTTGAATATGGTCAGATTTCTTGTTCAGGTAATCCAGCCAAAATTGAGATCATAATTGATTCATTCATTGTGCGCTATTTTGATATAAATAATGACTGATCACCGGGCCTGACCCGACGGAAGCATGAACAGATATATCAGTCCCGTCAGGAGCTTCCATCGCATATATCATGCTTTCAGCAATATTTTCAACAGTAAAATGTGCCATATTATCTTTACTTTTATTCATTTCAGCCTTATGTTTCTTATCTCTTCTACGTTGTCGTAGTTCGGGCCACTGCTCCAGGTTGAATACTGTTTGCCCGAATGTTGTAGTAATTTCCATTCGCATAATATTGGAAAAGACAGGTGGAGCAATACTGCTGCCGATACATTCAATACCCTTTAAGGTTCACGTCAACCATTTTAACCCGTTCTTTTGGTCGTTTATGCCACCCATAATTACTTGTCACAGTTGGCATATGATCGTTTCCAAATACCTACCTTGTGGGCTATCTCCGCAACTTTGTCAAAATGACTTTTGTTCAGTCATATATGGCATTTTGTATATTTATTCTTTAAAATGCCTTGTTTTGTGATATATTTTCTTTTATTTTGCAGCTTATATTTCAATGATTCTCTATTCCACCTTTTCATATATAATTGAACAAAAGAACCAATCTGTCTTATATGAGTTTTCGAAATATAATATTGCCTAATTTTTCAATTTTATATTTACGTGTCATTAATAATCAAGAGGCTGCTATAGAAATCGATGAATAGGGATTTTCGACATGAAAAAACAGATGATGAGTTGCTTAATGCAATTCGATTGAATGATGAGTATTCTTCATTTTCAGCTATTTATGAACGATACTGGGACAAGTCTCTTGCCATTGCCTACAATCTCACCCGAGATAAATCTCTTGCCAAGGACATTGTTCAGGATGTCTTTGTCAGTTTCTGGAACCGCCGCAAAAGCCTTGAGATAAATAATTTCGGCAATTATATAGCCACGGCGATCAAATTTTCGTTTTATCTGCACATTGACAGGGAACGCAGGAGGCGCGTTATACTTGAAGAAAAATTAGAACGTAAAGCCGAAGCTGAAGCTGACGAACAGATTGAGAAACTATTTTACGTAGATTATTTTTTAAGCTTGATAGAAACGCTTCCTGAAAAATGTAGGCTGGTCGTTAGTTACAGCAAGCTGCACGACATGAACAATGCGGATATTGCACAGAAGATGAACATATCTGAAAAAACAGTAGAAGGGCATTTGACCAAAGGTCTGAAAATCATCCAACGTAAATATAAGGGCGATGCCTTCATTATAAATGCTTTGTATGCTGCTTCCCTTTTTGAAATATTGACCCGTAAATAAAAACGTAATATTTTTTCTGCCAGAGCAAGGGTAACCGGAGGGTTAATCATACTTAAACTATAGAAAGATGCTTATGTATGCCGATAGTCGTTCATTTCATTATTCGCAAGTGCATTGATAATGACTTTGAATGGCCATTCCTTGAGCAATCTGTTTAGGTATTAGTATTAATAAAAAAAGTTATTGTTTATGAAAAAAAATTCCTTCTTTCTTTCTTTGGTCTTATTGGCAGTATCCTGTTCCTGTTTTGCGCAAAACACTCCAACCGTTTATACCGACGAAGCTTCGTTTGTGGCAGCGCTTGGCTCCAATTATTTTTTGGATGATTTTAATGACTTGACATTAGGCACCCAGGTTGACTCACTGACCAGGACGTCTGGTGATTTTGTATATTCCATCAAGGACAAAACTTCATCATTGTATTCTATACAACTCTATGAATTAAATGGCTCACTATCTCACAGTGGATATGGAGGTGTTTTCCAGTTAACCAACAAAGGAAAAGACATCAATGCATTTGGCGGATATTTGTATGGTACCGATGCAAGTGGTGCTTATAATGCAGAGGTAAATCCCGATACTGTTACTGTCGGAACTAATGTTTACACATTTACTCCCGCAAGTGCAACTTCTTTCATTGGATTTATTTTCCCGGAAGCCATATCTTCTTTTAAATTCAGTTCAACTTATAAAACATTCAGCACGATCGACCATTTCTACGTCGGATCCTCTCTTACGTCTTCTGTGAGCGAGGTCTATGCCAAGGCTTCTGTGAAATTATATCCCAATCCAGTGCGCGACATGCTGTATGTTTCTACTGGCGAACAAGCCTTGCAGAGTGTTGTGGTCTGCGATTTTTCGGGAAAGGTGGTGATCTCCAGCCGCACAGCATCCCCGATCAATGTGAGTGCACTCCCCGCGGGTGTTTATCTTGTTCAGATCCGAACGGCAAACGGTGTGGTGACTAGGCAGATGATAAAACAGTAAGTTTTAGGGACCCAATATACTTATATCATGTTTTCAAAAAAGATAGAAGAATTAGTAAAAAAATACCTGGATGGTACGGCTACTCCGGAAGAACGCGAACAGCTTGACACTTGGTACAGGAATCGGCTGTTGAAAACCAAAGAATGGGAGGCGGACTCTTTGGATGAAGTGCAGCAGATTAAACACGAAATGTTCGGTGTCATCAGCAAACGTATTTCCGATGGTCGATCCAGAAGGTTGATTCCCTATCTTTACAGATATGTTGCAGCAGCAGCGTTGCTATTCGTTATTCTGTCAGTGACCTTTATTTATAATTACAAAGGAAGTACCAATCTTGTGGCTGATAATAAAGAAGTTCTATCTCCGGGGGTGACAGGAGCTGTTTTGACATTGGCGACAGGGGAAAAAGTGGTGCTGGGAAAAAATGCGCTATCCAGAATGCCCCAGGCCGGTTCAGCAATCGGTCATTGCGGGGATAGCATCCTTGAATATAAGAATACAAATGGCAGCGCCGCAAAGAAAATAGCATACAATACACTGACCACACCCAACGGACATAAATTCACTCTCGTTTTGTCGGATGGGACCAAAGTCTATATGAATGCAGGGTCGGCGCTTCAGTACCCTGAATCTTTTGCTGGCCCTGAACGCCTTGTGAAACTTACGGGCGAGGCGTACTTTGAGGTGGCGCACGATAGCAAATCTCCCTTCAGAGTACAAGTCAGGAATCAAATGATTGAAGACATCGGGACTTCATTCAATGTGTATGCCTATGCTGACGAATCATTTACCTCTGTGACATTGGTGGAGGGAAGCGTGAAGGTGAAAACCAAAGTGAGCGAGGCAATCATAACACCCGGGCAAAAGGCCACGACAACGGATGGCAGCAACCAGATCTCGGTGAAAACTGCCGATCTTGAATCTGAGCTGGCTTGGCGAAGCGATTTATTCCATTTTGAAGATGCGCAACTTTCGGCAGTCTTAAAACAAATTTCACGTTGGTACGATCTTGAAATAGAATACGAAGGAGCTATCCCTTCGAAAACAATCAATGGCGAAATTTATAGAAATATGAACGGTAAGCAGATACTCTCCATCTTGAAAAATTTAGGAGTCAATTATACTTTGGAGGGACGGAAACTTATCATAAAAAGCGAATAATTTTTTCAGCCAACTAGCATTCTTCGCGCCTTGCACGGATACAATATGTACAGAATCAGAAAACGCCCCCTCCGGATTTTCCATGCCAATGGTTTCATCGGCTGAACGGGGGGATGGGCGTTGACTCCTAAATTCTAACTGGAAAGGTGCAGATAACTCCCTTTTCGAAAAAATGAGACTTCCGCCGTTTGGTTCAACAACGATATTGAACGGATGATATTAGTGAATTCCTTGAACGAGGAAAAAGCATATAACTAGTTTAAAACCTATATTAAATGACCAGCCATATCCATCGTCCCATTTTAGAAATTAAAAATGGGAAAAAAATATTCTATCCCTGTTTTAAATTGATAGCAATGAGCCTGTTGCTGTTTTTTTTACAGCAAACCGTAAATGCCCAACCTGGTAAGAGCATCAGCCTCCATTATAAACATGGAAGACTTGCCGAAGTGCTCAAGTCGATCAAATCACAGTCGGGCTATGTGTTCATCACTGGTGACATTGACCTGAAAAAATATTACATTGACATACAAGTGGATCGCGTAAGTGTAGGGCAAGCTTTAGCCTCTTGTTTGTACGACCATGGGCTCGAATTTACAATCGTCGATAAGACTATTGTCATTCGAAAAGCAAATGACAAGTCCAGCAAAAAACTGGAAAATGCTTCTGGGATTGCCTACGAGCTAAGAGGCGTCGTACACAACAAAGAAGATGATTCCCCGCTTGTGGGTGCTTCGGTCATGATAAAAGGTAAGTACAATGGCACTTCTGTAAAATCCGATGGTTCTTTTACGCTTCCTGGGGTCGTTGCTTCGGATGTCGTTGTCATATCCTTCATTGGATACGAGAATCTGGAAATCCCGCTAGCTGGAAGGTCAAACATAGGAATAATTATGCTGGCAGAGAAGGCCAACAAACTTGATGAAGTGCAGGTGCTTGCTTATGGGATAACGACAAGCAATCGTTATGCTACGGGATCTTCGGCGAAAATCACCAGTGAGGATATTAGCAAACAGCCTGTTGGGAATGTGATGCAAGCCTTGCAAGGCAAAGTTGCGGGCTTGATCATCAATCAGTCAAGCGGCTTGCCGGGTTCGGACATCACTGTGGAGATTAGAGGCCAAAATTCCCTTGATGCGAGCAGCTCAAACACAAATGTGCTGAAGAATGGCCCGCTTTACATAGTCGATGGCATTGCCTTCACGGGCGAAGCCATAAACCAGCAGGCAGCCAGTAAAAGTGCATCGGGGACGTATTTTTATATACAAGGGCCAAATGGCAGTGGCAATGGCAGCCCTCTGGCGACAATTAACCCAAATGATATTGAAAGCATCGAGATACTGAAAGATGCCAGCGCTACGGCTCTTTACGGTTCGCGCGGAGCCAATGGTGTTATCTTGATCAAAACCAAAAAGGGAAGGATCGGCAAGCCTGTTCTATCCGTCAGCTTCAATTCAGGCATCAACGTGGTGAACTCGAGCATGGAAGCACTCAGCCTGGATGATTACCTCGCGTTGAGGACGGAAGCATTTGCCAATGACAATAAAACCCCGACGACGACGAATGCCCCCGACCTAACCCTTTGGAGCCAGACAGAAGGACAGGATTTCAAAAAGCTCCTCATCGGCAGCCCGGCCAAGTCCTACACGGCCAATGTCTCGGTGTCGGGAGGTGGCAAGGGCTCCACATTTATGCTTTCGGGAAACTACTCCCGAAACAGTTCTGTTTTTGACGACAACCGGTCTTCCGATAGTTACGGTTTCCATTTCAGTTCAGGCTACACCAGCCCCGATGAGAAGCTAAAAGCAACTCTCTCCATCATGATGGGTGCCGGTATAAGCAATTTGGCAAACGCCAGTTTTTATCAGTATGCCTATTCTTTGCCTCCAAATTTCCCGCTATATAATTCGGATGGATCTTTATATTGGTGGTCGAAAAGTATTCCTGTGATTTCCAATCCGCTGGCTGCACTGAATTCGAGCTATCAAAACAATATGAATTCGTTAAACACCAGTATCAATTTGAGCTATGCTATAAGCCCCAAACTCAAATTCTCCATTAACGGAGGATATAATAAGATTCAATCCAATCAAAACGTTTTAAACCCAAGCACCTCGTCGAATTCTGAATCAACAAATCTAGCTTCCTCGCGTACGGCCATCTATGTTGAATCAAATGCGAAAAATGTAGTGGTTGAGCCGCAACTCAATTATGGCACAACGCTATGGGGTGGGGGTTTAACCGCACTCTTGGGTACAACCTATCAGGAGACTGTGAACGAGCAGCCGTTTTATATCATCGCATCAGATTTTTCGTCCGATTTATACTTGTCGGATCTTTCCATGGCCGGCAGCTATGTTCTTCATAACGGATACAGCGCTTACAAATATGTTTCTGTTTTTGGAAATGTAAATTATATTTTAAAAGACCGGTATATTTTTAACGGTAATTTCAGGCGCGATGGTTCGTCCAAATTTGGACCCAATAATTTGTATGCTAATTTTGGCTCCGTAGGACTCGCCTGGATATTTACGAACGAGCCTTTCCTTGCTGGCAAGCCGGAATGGTTTAGTTTTGGTAAAATCAGAAGCAGCTACGGGGTTGTCGGAAGCGACAATGTTCAAAATTACGCTTACCTTTCTTCGTATTCAGGGGCAAGTTCCAGCTACTATTCTGGATCTACCGGCCTGTCGCCATCAAGGGTCGCAAACCCAGATTATAAATGGGCAACTTCCAAAAAGCTTGAAGTGGCGGTTGACCTCGGTTTCTTCAAAGACCGATTGCTGGCTAATTTCTCTTGGTTCAGAAACAGGACGGGGAATCAATTGCTGGAATACCCATTGGCCACGCAAACAGGTTTTTCGAGCTATACGGCCAATCTGGACGCGTTGGTACAAAATACCGGGCTAGAAATTACATTAACCAGCACGAACATAAAGAACATAAATTTTTCGTGGAGTACTTCCGCAAATGTTTCTTTCCCTCAAAATAAACTCGTCGCTTTTTCGGGATTAAAGTCATCTTCTTATGCCTCCACCTATGTTATTGGGAGGCCTACTACCTCTCTTTACTTGCTGCACTATACAGGCACCGACGAGAACGGATTGCCAACCTACCAGGATGTTGACAAAGATGGGACCATAACCACATCTATTGGCGACAACACAGGTGTCGGAGACTTGGTATATAACGGGAAAGCATATCCTGATGTGTACGGAGGGCTTTCCAATACACTTAAATATAAAAACCTGCAACTGGATTTTTCTGCTCGTTTCACTTTCGGGGCTAGGGATCTTGGGATACTTGCTTCACTGAGCAATGCCCCGGGGACGTTGTCCAATTATCCCGCTGCAGTAGTCAAGGCAATGCGTGAGATAGGCGTGGAAAAACTGTTCACGACCTCTACTTATTCTAGCGATTTCAGGTTATTTCAACAATCCGATGCCATGTTGCAGAAAATTTCATATGGCAGGCTGACCAATGTGTCGCTTTCGTACGACTTGCCCCAGAAACTAACCAAACGAATGAAGCTTTCAAGTTTGCGGGTTTATGCGCAGGGACAAAATCTATTCAAGTTCACTCTTTCAGGAAAAACATATGCAGGCATAGATCCAGAAACAGGTACAACTGCGGTTCCGCCCCTTATGGTCATCGTTGGTGGGCTACAATTTTCATTTTAATTAATCATTTAGCATTGTTATGGAAAAATGTAATTTCATTTCATACAAGAATATATATATATGTTCGTTGTTCGCAGCCTCATTTTTGCTTACGGGCTGTGATAAGCTGTTGGAGATAGATTCTCCAAAAACTGAGGTTTTGACTTCCGACGTCTTCAGTTCCGATGAGAATGCGAGCGCCGCCTTGGTAGGCATGTATAGCAGTATGGTTTCTTCTGCATCTATGTTAAATATTGGATATGGTTGTAGCCTCTCTGCCGATGAAAGTGACGCTACAGATGCATCCTATCCGTTTACTGATTTTGGTACTAACACTTTAACTTCTTCTGACTATGGTGCAGCCGATTTCTGGACAAGTTTTTATAAGACAATATATCAAGCCAACAGTATTATCGAGAATGCAAGCAGCTCATTGGGCATGAGCGATTCGGTGAAAACACAGTTTGTTGCACAAGCAAAATTTGTCCGGGCATTGAGTTTTTTCTATTTGGTCAACATGTTTGGCCCTGTTCCTCTCACTGTAACCACTGATGTTACCACCAATAATGCTTTGGCCAGAGCCTCCACTGTCGATGTATATGCTCAAATTGTTTCGGATTTGAAGGATGCGGAAGCAAAACTACCCGCCGATTACACCAATTATAGTAGCAAAAGGGATAAACCCAATGCAAGTGCTGCCACTGCATTGCTGGCAAAGGTTTATTTATATACGGAAGATTATGCAAATGCCGAAACAAAGGCGACAGAGGTGATCAATACCGCTAGCTTATATAGTTTATTGTCGAAATCCAATATAGCCAATGTGTTTTTGAAGGACAGCAAGGAAAGCATTTTTGCCATTAACCTTCAAACATCCACTGGGCATTGGCTTACTTACGAAGATTATTATTATTACTATGGAAGCAAATATAACAGCACTACCTATGTGTTGACTTCGTCGCTTGTCAACGCTTTTGAAGCAGGAGATGCCCGGAAAACCGCATGGACGGGTTCTTTTGTTGATAGTGACTCCACCTACTATTACGGGGCTAAATACAAAGATTACGACGCAAATTCTGCTCCCACAGAATACTCGGTTGTATTAAGATTAGCCGAACAGTATTTGATACGTGCAGAAGCCAGAGCACAGCAAAACAATCTTACAAGTGCGGTGGCTGATATAAATGTGATACGGACAAGAGCTGGTCTTACAGCAATTGATGATGCAAATATAACTCAGGCACAATGCCTTACCGACATAGAGCAGGAAAGGCGGATAGAACTGTTTCTGGAGTATGGTAACCGATGGTTCGATTTGAAGCGAACCAACCGCGCCGATGCCGTTTTAGGTGCTCTCAAGCCTGACACATGGAAGTCAACCGCCGTTTTATACCCCATACCTCTTCTTGAAATAGAAAACGCATCCCAGCTAACACAGAATGACGGTTATTAAGTTCACCTCATTTTAAAATCAATCAATTTAAAAATACAGAAAGAACACTTAAATTATTAGGTGTTCTTTCTAAAACATATTCATTATATGAACATTTTCAAATGTCGCCCGATAATTTTGGTAACTCTAATGTTGAGTCTTGTTGTTCCCAATGCATTTTCTATAAATTTAAAAAAATCAAAGAAGAAAGAAATTGATAAAAACATAATAAAAACCGACAATTTATCGCAACCAAACAAACCGCAGCCATACGATAAAGTGATCACCTCTGATGCCAAATCTTCCAAAGGCGCATTTGCCGTGAGCAAAGTAAAGGACCGATATTACTTTGAAATCCCCGATTCAATTTTAGAACGTGATTTTCAGGTCATCAGTCGTATTGAACAAGGACCGGCTTTATTTCAACGTGATCCCGAAGGCTTTGCAGGTAAAGTGTTGGGAAATACGCAAATCTGCTTTTCTAAAGGGCCAAACGATAAGTTATTTATTAAACAATTGATATACGAAGAAATAGCCAATGACAGTTCTGACAATGGATTATACCATTCGCTAAAAATGAATGATTTGCAACCGGTTTTATTTGCATTTGATATCAAAGCTTATGGCAAAAATTCGGTGGTGATAGATGTGACGGATTTTATAAACAGCGATTTGTCCATCATATCTGGCAATGTGAAAGAACTGTTCAAGGCGATGGCATTCCAGCCGGATCGGTCTTATATTGATACTCTGCAAGCCTTCCCGACAAACGTAGAAGTATCCGGGATAAAAACATATATCATCAATCAGGCGGCTCTCACTACCAGGATAAACACGTCTTTTGTGTTGTTGCCAAAAATTCCCATGCAAGTGAGATATTCCGATGAACGAATAGGGTATAATTCACAACTGCAAACTGATTTCGACCAGGATAGCCAAAGAGCCAAGAAAGTTGAACGGATTACCCGGTGGCGCCTGGAACCCAAAGCGGAAGACATGGAGCGTTATGCAATGGGAGAACTCGTAGAGCCTGCTAAACCCATTGTTTTTTATATTGACCCTACTACGCCTAAAAAATGGGTGCCTTATATTATTAAGGCTGTAAATGACTGGCAACCGGCATTTGAACAAGCCGGTTTCAAAAATGCAATTTATGCCAAAGAAATAGCAAAGGATGACACTTGCTGGAATACAAAAGACGGGCGATTTAATACGATTGTTTATGCTCCGTCCATGGTAAGCGGAATATTTCACAATCTTGTAACCGATCCCCGAAGCGGTGAGATATTGCAGGCCAACATCCAAATAAACCATAACACACTGTCTCTGCTGCATGACACGTATATAGTACAAGCAGGCGCTATTGATGAAAGAGCCAGAAATGTAGAATATAGTACCGGGTTGATGGGTGAGCTGCTTCGCGTGGAGCTTTCGGCAAATGTGGGTAATTCATTGGGTTTGCTTGATAATCCCGGAGCATCGTCGGTTGTTCCTGTTGCAAAGTTAAGGGATAAAGGCTGGGTTGCAAAGCACGGCATCAGTCCGTCTATTATGCAAGGTACGCTGTTTAACTATGTGGCTCAGCCCGAAGATAAGGTTACCCAGGATGGGATCATGGCGCGCGTTGGCGAATACGATAAATGGGCTATCTCCTTTGGTTATAAATATTTTCCCAAGATGGATAATCCAATAGAAATTCGCGATTATCTGCGAAAGATGATTGCCGACAGTGTACGTGCAAATCCCCGATTGTATTATGGGGCAGCTCCTAAAAAAAACGAACTCGTTTCTGACCCCCGGAATCTGGCTGACAATCTGGGAGACAATGCAATTGAATCCGGCACTCTTGGTATTAAAAACCTGAAGTATATCGCCCTGCATTTACCTGGATGGATGGCGCAACCGGATAAGCTATACGATGCCAAAGGAGGTCAGTTTGGCGCGACTTTCAATTTTCTTATCGCCCAATTTGATGCCTGTTTAAATAATGTCGCCAACATTTTTGGTACGTATTATTACCATCCTCATGGTACCGAATCGAATGAAAAGGTGTACACTCCCGTATCATTAGATCAACAAAAAAAGTCGATGGCGTTTTTGAAATCCGAGATATTTAACGCTCCTCCCCGGTGGATTGCCTCCGATGGTATTATAAACCATTTGGTAGATTTTCCTTATAACAATTATATGTACAGTGCCGGAACAAATATGCTTAGTTCATTGCTTGATTTGAAACGCCTGAAAAATATTAATGCAACAGCGGAACGATTTGGCGAAAGCAAAACTTACACACTCGTTTCGTACCTGACTGACCTCGACGCTTGCATCTGGCCAGAATTAGGAACATCGCAAAAGGTTAGCAGCTATCACATGATATTGCAAAAAATGTATATCGCTAATATAGCCACAATCATCGATACTCCACGGGATATTACCAACACGGCAGCAATAGCCATTTCGCGAGGCCATTTGATTGATCTAAAGCAAAGAGTAGTCAACTCTTTGAAATTAATTACGGATCAAAATTCTAAAAATCATTATCGGGATATATTGGCACAAATAAATAAACTGACTGATCCCAAAAGGCCAACTCCAGCTCTGCCTGTTTTGAAAGCCCCGCAAGGGTCGGGAAATATTCAGGAAACCTCCAGCTTCTGGAAAAAAGAGTCAGTTCAATATTAAATCAATAAATTAAAATCCAGTCATGTTACATAAAAGAATTTTCTTCCGCATTTTAGTTCTATTGGTTTTGCCTTTTGCATTGTTTGCGCAAACAAATCCTTCACTGCCATTGCCAAATACGGAAGCAACGCCTCTGCCTTTTGACAAATTGATAACTCATGAGGCGAAGGTTAATAAAGGATTGATCAATGTATATTCCCTGAATAACCGGTATTACTTTGAAATCAAAGATTCCATATTGAACCGTCCGGTATTGATTGTGAACCGCATTTTACAATCTTCTGCTGCCATCGATAAAGCAAAAGAAGGGTATTCGGGAGAAGAACTCGGGTCGCATATGATCACTTTCAATAAAGGACATGGGCAACGCATTGACATACAAACTCTTGTTCAGGATGAGCGATCAATCGACTCTACCAAAAACGGCCTGAAACGGGCATTTGACAAAAATAATATTCAGGGAGTATTAATGTCTTTCGATATAAAAGCCTATGGCTCTGAAGGAAATTCATCTATTATCGATGTTACCGATTTTATTACGGGCAATTCCGACCTTATTTCCGGTCAGTATAGTACCGCAAAAGCGTTTCAGGCAGATAAATCTTACGTCGATAAAATTTATTCCTTCCCGATAAACACTGAAATTCAAGGGCTAAAAACCTATAGCATGGGGAAAAATGACAGCACGATGAGTTTAATACTCAACACCTCGTTTCTGCTGCTGCCTTCCACGCCTATGAGGGAACGTTATAACGATCAGCGGGTTGGCTATTTCACTCCCTTTAATTTCGATTTCGATATTGATCCGCAGCGTGCCGGAATGGTGCTTAAAATTATGCGTTGGAGATTGGAACCCAAACCTGAAGATATTGAGAAATACAAACGTGGGGAACTCGTAGAGCCCATTAAACCGATCACTTTCTATATCGATCCCACTACGCCTAAAGTTTGGGTGCCTTATTTGATAGCCGGTGTGAACGATTGGCAGGCGGCTTTTGAAAAGGCTGGTTTTAAAAATGCGATAAGAGCCATTGAAGTGCCGAAGGACGAGTCAACCTGGAATATCAACGATGCCCGGTACAGTGTCATTGTATATAAGCCCTCGTTAATGGCAAATGCGGCAGGACCTACCATCATGGATCTCCGAAGCGGTGAAATTATAGGTTCGCATGTAACTTGGTATCACAATATAATGACTCTTTTGCATGATTGGTATCTCACACAAGCCGGTGCAATTGATGAAAGAGCACATCATCAGGAATTCAGCACGGAATTGATGGGAGAGCTGATCCGGTTTGTGTCGTCACACGAGATCGGGCACACATTGGGTTTAAAGCACAATTTCGGTGCTTCATCTGTTGTTCCCGTGGAAAAACTGCGTGACAAGAAATGGGTGGAAGAACACGGCCATACGCCCTCGATCATGGATTATGCGCGTTTCAATTATGTGGCACAACCGGAGGATAGTATTTCTGAAAAAGGAATTTTCCCCAGAATTGGCGACTATGATAAGTGGGCCATTGAATGGGGCTATAAAGCCTATCCCGATATCAAAGATACCCGTGATGAAGCAAAAATGTTATTTAAGTTGGTTACAGATAGCTTAAAAGCAAATCCAAGGTTGTATTACGGAGAACAAGGCTTTCTGGGAATTTCCGACTCACGATGCCAAAATGAAGATTTGAGCGACAATGTAATGGTGGCAAACTCCTACGGCATTGAAAATCTAAAAAGGATACTTGAGCATTTGCCCGAATGGACAAAAATACCTACCGATCAGTTCGGTTTACATGCCGGCAATGGATTAAGGCGAAGTTACTCCGCCCTGCTATCTCAACTTTTTATGTATCATCAACATGTTATCAATACAATCGGCAAAGGATATTACAATAACACAACAGTAGGTGATACTACAAAAGTATTCTATCTGATTCCTAAGAAGAAACAACAGGAGGCAATGGCCTACTTAAACAAAGAAGTGTTTGCCACAGAGCCGGTTTGGATTCAACCGGATAGTGTATTGGATCAGGTCTGGAGTTCCACATCAGAGCCTCTGACAAAACTGATTGCAGACGATGTGTTGGGCAATTTGTTAAATACTCAAAAGCTACTAAACCTGCAAAATGCAACGTTATTGTACGGCGAAAAAACTTATACCATAGGAAATTTCCTGACCGATTTGGACGCCGGAATATGGAGCGAACTTTTAACAAGCAAGTCTGTTAGCAGTTATCATATGTCTTTACAACAGAAATACGTCAGCTCCTTATCAACTATTGTCGAAAACAATCCATCCAATAGTCCGCTAACAGGAGTTTTAAGGGCACATTTGTTATCCTTGAAAAGTAAAATAAATAAGGTTTTACCCACAATCAATGACAAAGCCACCATCTATCATTATAACGACATATTGATACAGTTAAACTCAATTCAGATATAAGATTGAAAGTTGCGCAAGAAATGCTGCCATATAGATCAACCGCCGTTCAATCTTTTTTGATAAAGGAAGTGGTTCTCGGCGAATCAGGTTGTCTGCAAATTATCTGATAATTTGTTTATTAATAATATACCTTGAATAAAATTCCTATACGTATAGGCTACACAAGGTATATTATTGATAAACTTCTCCTCGAAATGTTTTTCTTAAGTTTGTTTATTTGCCATGTGATAGAATGCCTCTTTTAATATCACTTTAAGAAAATCTTCGAGGCGGTTGTTGTTCCATCCGACATCAAACACTTCATTATAAATAGCCCTTTCATGTTATTTAGGCGGTTTCCAACTTTTATCCCGGTTATAGTATAATACTCCCTGGATATAACCGTAGGTGTGTCGATGTTAGATTCTTCTATGCCTGCTGTGGTGGAATCGCTTGATTCAGATTCAACCCCATAAAAGGTTATATTATCCAGATAGAAACTAAAACTGGCGGCACCTAATCCCCATACAATCTGCGTTGCACCTGAGGTAAACATTGGTGAAAGTCCATCAGAAGTTGATGTACCCGAATTCCATGTAATACTATCGGTTGAATACTCTAGTTTCAGGGAAATAGTTGAACTCCCTGATACCGTTGCCCGATACCAAATAGGTTGATTTACGCTTGGAAGTAATGTGCTGACAGTTGTATTTGACAACACGCTGAGTGAGGTGGAAGATGTCGATTTGTATATCCTGAATTGCGACTGCGATAAAGTTGATGCTGTATAAACAATGAAAAGGTATCCATTCATCAAGCCTTGGACATAGCCTGTAGAAGAAGTTCCAACCACAGTTGTATCGCCTCTGAGCAACACTCCCACCTTGTAGTCGATACTTGTGGATCCTACGCATTGTTTCCATGTAACCGAATAATCGGTGCTGGTTTTGGAAAATAAATCAAGGTTTACCACACCCGTAGAGTTTCTCGCACCGCCGCTGTAGGCTCTTAGCATATTGCTGGTCACGTCTTCAGTATCTGTGAAGGACACCACTCCGGCTGTTGCTCCATTATTTGTTCCGATAGTGGTATTTAATGCTGGAGGTGTGCTGGCAGCTGTTTTTGCCACATCATCTGAGAAATCATATATCCTACTAACAGGTTGGGGTGTGACAGTTCCAGACAAACTGATAGTCTGGCTTGGCAATCCTTTGGTACTTGCAGTTATATCTCCTGTATAGCTGGCCACATTCAATCCTGATTTCAGCCTCACATAAATCGCCGTCGTACTAATCAACCCATTGGTTGGTGATAAAGAAAGGGATGAGGCGTAACCCGAGCTTTCAGCCAACGAAAGCTCATAACCATTTGGTGCGGCAATTTCTATGTTGCCAGCAAGCGACTGGCCGTAAACATTAAAAGTCTGGCTGGTTGAAGGATCTGAGTTTTCGACTGCACTAAAATCTGCCATGCTGTATTTGGATACTGACAATATGCTTGTGGAATATGCAATATTGTCCATCACCCAGCTAAAGTTGTTGGCATCCATTCCCCATACAAGCTGCGTGGCTCCCTCGAGATAGGTGCTGTCGATAAATGTTGCCGTTGTTGCCCCCACCCAGTTTACACTATCGGTGGAACATTCAAACACCAGGGTGTCTCCATAAGCCGAGGCATGGAACCAACAGGGTTGATTAGGTTGCAATGTGAAGCTGGTAGTATAAGATGTCTTATCTGTTAGTCCTGTTCCACCGGCTATAGAAGGTTTGAGTGTTATGGTATTGTCGGCATTATATTGTGCCATAAACAGATATCCTTGCTTCAGGCTATCGGCGTATGTACACATCTCACTGCTGGATCCTCTCAACAATACACCACTGCTGCTCCCGGTACTGCCAAACCATTCTTTCCATACAACCGAATAATTGGTCGCATCGGTTGGGAACATCGTCAAGTCAGCAACACCTGTCCCATTAGTGGAGCCAGCCGAGTAACTTTTGAAGCAATTGCTCGTGCTGCCATTTGCATCCGTATAGGAGACAACGCCCGCACTTCCACTTTGAACCGTTATCATATCTGCTGCCGGGCTAGTGGCGACAGTTTTGGCAACATCACTCGTGAAATTATATACTCCGTTATCTGCTCCCTGAGTAATAATGATATTGTCGATTGAAAGGGAATATGTGCCGGTATTATTCGCTTTGTACATAATGATATTGTCGCCAGCATTCAAGGTTGCACTCGTTGTATCAACAGACCAAGTGCTGTCGTTGAGCGTCTTTGTGAATTCTGGAGTAGCCACTTTCACTCCGTTGACATACAGGTCAACCGTTGTGACAGTTCCTGAAGAAGTCAGGTATTTTGTCAGGATCTTATATTTACCTTTTCGAAGCGCATTTACTGTATCCCTGGCCACAGCACTTGAGCTTGTGCCAAATTTCAAATAACCTTGCCCTGTGTAGTTTCGGATAGTCCCGCTATACCCACTTGTAACAACACTTGATACAGATTTGCGGTCGAAACATTCAGCTTCATATTGTCGCGGTCCAGTATAGACCGATGGGGCGTTTGGAACAACCAAAGAGGCGGTCGTGTACGTTGTCAAACGATCGGTTGCTGTACCAGAACAATCCACGATTAAATCAAGCGGGCCATTGTGATTTACATATAATGTGAAGACTCCGTCCGACCAGTTACTTGTCACAGTGCTGGCTTCGTGGTCGGCCCTGTCTTCATAAGAATAAGTAGGTTCTAAAGTGCTTCCATAAATTTTAATCGTATCAGTTTTCAAACTGGTATAATAATTGTCGTAGTTTGTTAGGTAGAAAGTTAGTTTATCTGAATATTCTTTAATAATTCCGGTTGTGTATTGGCAATAAGTTAGATGTATTGAATCACATGTATTGTATTTAAGAGGAATACTAGCATTTGCCGTCTTACCCGTTTTAAATGGATTATACGTTACCCAGCCATTTTCGCTCCGACCTGCATACAAGTCCCCTGTATATTCTTCAGAAAACAAAGTGTTGAATTCGGTCACTTTGTCTGCTATGCTCGGCCAGCGTGTGGAATAGGTAGATTTATCCACCGGAGTTTGAAACGTGTTAGCCAAGGAATCTCCTAATTCATAGACCGTTGGAATTGCTGGATAGCGTCCTGTCTTTTTGAACCAGCTAGTATTTAGTGAGAAATTACCATCATCGTCCATTCTATAAAGCCCTTCAAACATGGTGAGCGGAGAACTGTAGATTTCTTGAGCAGTTCCCGAAGTCACATCATTGACAATAACCACCTTTGTACGGTCTATAACCTCCTTGCGGCTAAGAATGCGGACTGTGCTATCCAATATCTTGCGGAATATATCGATACTGATATTTTCGAATTGAGGATACGTACCCCATCGCCTCATCGTATAGCCATCTGATGTTGTGGCGGTGCTGAGTTCTTTGAAATCCTGTGCCCAAATTAGTTCAGGGCCATCAATGACGGTTTCGCCAGTCAGCATGATATGTTCCAAAATAGGAGCTGCACCGGCAGCCACAGGGTATGTCAAATCCGTGGCAGCAGAATCCGGAACCCAGCCACATTGGTCGAAACGGATGCCGTACTGGCCCGAAAACCCCGAAAGATATGCGCCTTCACAGACGCTTTCTATATCGGAGAAGGCATCTGTTGACGTAAATTTTTCACACAAAATAAAATGTTCAGGGGTCTCCTTGCAGATAGCCGCAAAATCTGGATTGCGTTTCATCATGGCCACCGGATTTATATCGGAACCGGCTCCACACCAACTGACACATAAATAGCCTCCATATTTTTGGTTCAGTTTCATTAAATCGGTGAAATGAGCCATTCGCTGGGCCCAGGTTACCGACCATGTATCACCAAATCCCCAAAACTGTTCCGCATAATTAAAACCTATAAAATTGGGATAATCCCGATAAAATTCTTCATAAACGCTCAAATCAAAATCGGAAAAATGAGCAAAGCCACCACTGGATTGTTGGATCATTGCCCACACTTGGTTCTGGGCGCAGGTTCGCAGCCATGATTTTGCAGTCTCATAGGCTGAATCCACCTGGAGCCATTTGCCTGTCGTCGTATTATGGCTAACAGAGAATGACAGGTTAAACACAACATATGGGCGAATATCTTTAGGTATCAGGTCGATGATCTTTTGAGGATCGGGGTAATTCCAAGTGTCAATATGAATCTGCCACATAGGGCTGGCCGGAGATGTAGGACGCCGAATAGGCACTTTGGAATGAGCATCCGGACAGAATGTATAACTACTTAAGAAAACTAGAAATAGAGATAAGACCCTAGTCGAGAAACATAATTTCAAAAAGTTATACGTGGTTTTCATATCATCATAGAGTTAATAGGTTGCAATGTAATTTAAGGATAGATGCTTTTTTTCTAAATTTCTATTTTGAAAAAAACATTTTTTAATGAAATACAAAATGAGGATTTGCATCCCTGCTGCAAAACTTATTGACTGTGGTTTTTCATGACATTTATTGGTTATATATAGGAAAACTACCTCTCACGTTCATCATAAATTACTTCGATTCCTTGGCAAGAAAGGATAAATCTATCAGGTAGATCGGTTTGAAAAAGATTGAAAAATAAGTATAAACCGGTAAATTGGTCATGCAAGATAATTAACAACCGGGGCTACAATAAATAGTTGAATTTTAAAGGAGAAATGTCTGTTTCGGTTGACAACAACAAGTTTTATCAGGAGAGCCATTGGACTCGATTGAAAGAATACATTCCCAATACTAAATTATCTAAACAAGAAGTCGCTGGCAACTGGGTGTGTTTTATTCTATTCCACTTAGAAGCTCAATTGACAACCAGCCCATGACAAAGGCCTTGCGACAAAATTAAGGAAAAAAGCTGGCCGCAATTTTGAAGCCTAATTTCGGTATTGCCTTCACGCGATCAGGCAAACGCTTGCTTTTCTAAATATTTGGAGTTTCTCGGTTTCCCAACTAGAAGAGTTCCATCACCTTGATAGAAGGCTTGAGAAAGAAACCTCCCGTTGTATGGAATTGGCAACGGAAGGTATTTCTCTCAGTATTTCTTACTTAATAATAAATTTCTTGACAGTGTTCCCTGATTTTACAATATACACGCCGGGTGTTAATGTAATGGTGCTGCCATCTCCTGAGCTTTGCGTTTCATAGACTTTGGCTCCCGATATATTATAGATGCTGAACGAATCAACATTGTTAATGGTCACATTTCTACCATCCAGCGTAACCGTGAGGCTATTGTCATCCGAAACAGTAGAACTGACCGACAAAGTTGCATCAGTGTATGTAACGGTGATGTTATCAAAATATACATCCGTGACACTGGAGCCGGATCCAACTGCCCATGCCCATTGAACCAAGCCTTGGGAATAGGCGGTATTGGTAAATGACGATATGGCTGTTGTCCAAGTCGAGTTATCAAGCGAATAATAAAACGAAAGACTTGTTCCACTTGCCACGGCCTTGAGATATAATGGGCCTGTGGTGTATCCTGATATGGTTACTGTCGCATCACCGATGCCTGTCCCGCCACTAGTTGCATCAAGAGACCTTATGCGAAATCTTACCTTGCCTTCTGTTCCTTCATTTTGTGCCCAGAAATAATACCCCTGCCTCGCTTGCGCAGAATAGGTGGAAGCAGTCGTTTGAGCCCTCAGAATAATACCAGACTTTGAATTGGATGTCGAGGTTTTGATGTACTGTGTCCATGTAGCCTCCTGGTCTGTGCTGGTTGGGATTGCGGTAAGATCCACTGATGAAACGTTTGCTCCGTAGGTAAGTGCCCTAAAAACGTTTGTGGCATTGCTATCACCAAAAGTTAGCCCCAATGTGGAGGCATTCGTTAGTTGGAAAGTACCCGTTGAAGCGGTGTAGCTTTCCAAATTTGTATAGGTGCTGCCATCATAGTAGCCGTTGCCACCCAAGTCAAAGGTATATTCCACCGTCTCTTGTGCGAATAAAGATATTGGCAAGATCGCCAATGCGACTAATAAAGTCCGAGTAGAAATTGCAATTTTCATAGCTGTAAAAATAATAATTGGTTAATACTAAATAAAATGTAATATTATATTCCGTGGAAGCATCTTTCTTGGCTGAAAGAAAGATGCTTTTGCACGGTATATTTCTTTTTCTATTATTTTGGCACAGAAAATCTCACATTGTCAAAATACGAATCTGTAACATTAGAACCTCCTCCGAGTCCCCATGCTATTTGAACTTTACCTTCAGTGAATGTTGCGTCGTCACCCGTTGCAGCCAAGTTCCATGTAGCATTGTCTAATGAATAGTAGAACGAAAGGCTCGTTCCTTTGACAATGGCTCTAAGATATAATGGTCCTGCGGTATATCCCGTTATCGGAATCTGTCTGTCAAAAATATTGGTCACGCGTTCTGCTTCATCTAATCTTAGTGCACGAAATTTCATCAGCCCGGGAGTTCCTGTGGTTTGAATTAAAAAATAATAGCCTTGTCTGACGCTAGAGGCATATCCGGGAGCGGAAGCCTGAGCTCTTAGAACCATACCATTTTTAGTGAGATCAGTTGTTGATGTCTTTAAGTATTGTGTCCATTCCACTTGTTGGTCGGCGCCGCTTGGAATTGCCGTAAGATCAACGGAGCCAACATTTGCGGTGCGGGAAAGTCCCCTAAAAAGGCTTGTCTTATTGGCATCTGTCAAAGTGACTTCCAAGCTTGCTGCATTCGTAACTTCAAAAGTGCTGTAAGAGGCACTGGCAGGGAAAGGCACCAAATTCGTGTAGGTGCTTCCATTGTAGAAGCCGTTGCCACCCTTGTCAAAGGTATAGATTATTTGAGAGAACAATGATACTGGCAATGCAGCCAATACTACTAATAAAACTTGTGTGATAATTGATGTTTTCATAAAAAAATAATAGGTTGATTAATTAGTAAAAAATTATATTTCCATACTTATCTCCCAAGCTATAGGGATATAAACAGTCCAAATGTCTATATCTTTATGTTGGGGAGAGGGAAAAGGAATAATCAAAATAAAGCCCCCAATCACAAAATATAGAGATATAGAGAGCAAGTAGCCACGATCCGTTTGTTCGTCTGCGGGTTTCCAGCTAGCTTGAGGGGATTGATAGTATATAGAGAAGATAAGTAGTTTTTTTCATGGGTTAATAATGTTTGATTTTGTTTGAATTTATATCCGTCATACAAATACCTAAACTTACGCATTCGAATCCAGTAATTTGAGTAGCAATGCGAATAGTATCACGATATTTAAATACTAAGATATATACTTTATTTTAGTTTTACAATTAGTAAGGCTTCTGATTTCAAAATTAAGCAATAAAAATATCAATGTGCGAAATATTTATTTCATATACATTATCAATTATACCGACATTGTTTCTATTTGTTACAAATACCATTCTATATGTTTCATTTGACACTGAGAAGTCTTGAAAATGCTATTGCGAACCAAAGAATACCAAATTCATATAGAGCCAGCTCAATGGGGTGGGAGGGTAATAGGCTTGTGTGGTCACATTGGAAAACGGGCTGTTTTTTTTATTTGGGAGTATTGTTCCTCTGTTGTTCGCAAACATGTATTTTTATTCTAAATTTCACTCATTTCCGCATAAAAATCCACTTTTCCGTGCTTATGGTTAGGATACAGCTACCATACAGGAACGATACAGGAACCATAGAGCTACCCTATACGGAAAAATAAGGATGAGTGTGAAAAAATATGCAAGTATTGGTTTGTGGATATGCAATAAAAGGAACAAGGAGGAGCATCGTTTTCGTATCCTGCATACGATGCCTCAAATCATTATAGGGTGAGTTCAACAGATGTAACGGAAACTATGGCGTGTATATTGGATACAGTCTTTACGGAGTAGCACAGAGTCCCACGGAGTAAATAAAGAATCCCTTGTATCGATCCTCTCGCCTCGTCGGGCGTGATTTAGCTCCGCTGATTTTCAAATGCAATCACACCCTATTAACTATTCGAAAGCAACGTTCGGCGGAGCCAATTTTGATCCGCTATTAGACTTTTTTTATGTACAGTAGGTCAAAAATGTTATACAGTAGATTAAAGGTCTCGTACAGTTGGTCAAAAATGTTGTACAGTAGATCAAAGTTCTCGTACAGTAGGTCAAAAATGTTATACAGTAGATTAAAAGTCTCGTACAGTAGGTCAAAAATGTTATACAGTAGATTAAAGGTCTGGCACAGTAAGCCAAAGTGACATGGCAGTAGGCCAAAGGTCTGGCGCAGTAAGCCAAAGTGGCATGGCAGTAGGCCAAAGGGCTACCGGAGTAGATCAAAGGTCTGGCGAAGTAAGACAAAGTGACATCGCAGTAAGCCAAAGGTCTGACGCAGTAAACTAAAAATCTTATTCAGGGAGTATTTACCTAACCCAGCCTTATCTATTGTTTTTTTGAAATTTTCCGTTAAATGTATTCCCGAGATGAAAATAACCAACTTCTTGCGTTATCAGGATTTGCACAGATAAAGAGTCCCCTCGACAACCTGAATATTTAACGAGAGTACGATCTAAGAATTATATTTTTCGCTATCCTGGATATGTTTGAGGAGAATTATCCTATTTCCCATATATCCAACCATGCCACATAGTGGCATCCTCTCAATAACCCTGTGCGTGAGCGCAGGGAAAGGAATCCGGGATTGATCATCCTAAGCCACGTCAGTGGCGACATCGTTCGGGTACACCGAAGCCGAACCGTATCATCCCCAAAATAGTTGTCGCCGCTATGGCGGCTTCCGTTTTCAGGCGACCTACATTCACCCTGCGCTAACGCACAGGGCCAGGAAGGTTGTCGCCGCTATGGCGGCTTGCTGTGAGAGAATCTGCTAAACTTATTCTTGGCGAAACGCCCCTCTCGTTATAGCCTTTAGATCGAACTCACGTTATTTAGGCAAAATGAAACAACTCCCTGTAGCTTCTTTGTTCCATGCTAAACGAAAACTAAACCTCCCCTGATCTTCTCTCATTGGCATTACATGATAGCCTGAAATAGCTGTGATGATTTATGAATTTTATACAAGTTACTTCTTTATATAAAGTTGCTTGAAAGTTTAGAATTGAACATCTCTGGAAAGTCTTTTTCTTGCTTATGTCTCTGAATGCGTGTTTTCTTGTGCAGAATAGGGAGGTTTGGATTGTGCCTTAAATAAAATGATTCTGATTGGTGAAATATTTTTAATAAAAGATATATTTAATAAAAAGGAATAAATATATTTGCGAAATGGATGCTCAATACTGATTTCTTTTGGAATAAATGCCTTTTAGGATGTAGGTTATAGGGAAAATCAAAAGTAATGAGGATTTGGGAGGCAATTTTTTTGACAATTGGCAGTAGTATTTACAGGAGTAAACCAATGAAAATTTATGCCCATAGCACAAAGAAAGGATTCGATCAAATAAAAATCCATTGGATAAATTGGACTTAAAGAATATAAGAACAAAATTAACGGATTGTATATGCGCCATAACTACAATTGCATGAAAAATAAAAAAACATTGATTCTTAGTATTTTGATATTTACATAAAGTAGATATATGCGACACTCCGTGTTACTTACAGAAATAGAGTGTCACATATTGAGATGTTAGCACCTATTTAAAGAAAGAATAAACAACACGTTAATAATATTATTATGGATGAATATCATTACTTTAAATCAGAAGAAACAAATAAATTGTTCTTTTATTGGATTAAAAATGAACCACAAGCGTTTGGTGGTACTGTTTTGGAATTTTTCACAGACCTTGTTGTTTCAATCTTAGATAACGATGAAAATCTTGATTCTTCATTTATAAGACAATCAAAATCAATGCTTAAAGATTGGCAAATAGAATCATACATGGAAAAATTCTACTCTATGAAAGCTATGTATGATAAATTAAAATACAGATTCAGAGACGAATAAAAATTGTATTCTATCTCTTACTTTTTCAGCTCTTTCTTATGTGTCAAAAACGGCACGAAGGTCTAACATCCATTTGAAATGCAATTTATCCCAATCATCTGGTACCATTAAAACGCAAAAGGTCGTATCTGATGTACCATTTTTTGAATCTTTGAAAACCTTCGGGAAATTCTTGTTCTTCTTTCATAATATTTTTTGACAGTTGACCATCTCACTGACAGGTTTAATATATTAATGAATAATTAGAAAATAAAAAACGAATAATTAAAAAAACAGGTGCTAACACCGGTTACCTGCATCGGCGGAGTAAATCTGTACCCACAATGTCGGCTTTCGGCTCGCACTTTTCCGTCTTTTGACAGAAAAGCTCACGCAAAACCGCCATTGCAGGTAGCCCAATCCGTTATATGCCACTTTATGACGACAGAACAATATGACATAAAAACTAACATCAAAATCGGACAACAGATTTTTGAGAACTTACCCAACGACATTAGACCAGATTGGGCAGGACTTGTTTTGTCTCGTTTTGACCATTACATAAAAAACATTCCGACTTCAATTAGTGAACTTTATCCAATCATAGACGACAAAGACCGTTGGAAAGAAGCTCACGAACAATTTACCAAAATCAGAGTATTCGGACTTGAAAACAAAAATCACGAACCTGAAAATTATTTAAAACTTGCAGAGCTAGTTGCAAAAGTAACTTACAATGCTTCGGGACAATCTGCACCGTTTGACAGCGACAGCGGACACTACATTGCAAGTTTGGCTCTTAAAGCAACAGAACATTTTGACGACAACAGACTTGAAGAAGAAGTTAAATCTGCAATTCTGTTGTTTAGTCGCAATAAGAAGTTCAAGGACAATTTGACCGTAGCCAAAGACTTTTTGCTTTACAAAAAAATAGACGACATACTTTGGTTTGACTGAGACCCAATTGGCATTAATGACATTGCACCAAGAGACGAATATCAAAGTTATGTTCCCGAAATCTTGGGACTTGTAAAAACAAAATCAGACAGGCTGGAAATTGCAAATAGATTATACAAATTCGAAACTGAAAATATGGGGATGAACGGAACAATTGAAAACTGTTTGACCATTGCGGACAAAATACTGAAAGCACAATGACAGAAAGAAGAGGGGCATATAACACGGGGTTTGCATCAGGCGGGGTGACGTGCAAACTTGTAGCTTTCTGCCTCTTAATTCAGTACTCTAGCTGACGGATTATTTTGAACAAAGGATACGGTGTATCCATCAGAATGCAGAGCGTGCGGAATTTGTTAACCGTGCTGGGAATTACCGTTATAGCTCGGCTGGTGATTATGCAGGGGAAAAGGCCTGCTTGATGTAGTGGTATTTTGATCTTGGAGGGGAATAAATCAAATTAGCGCATTGTAATTGGCTTTGCGTAACGTCGTTTCCTTATAACAGAGAAGATCGTGATTGCAATTGAAAATCAGCCGAGCTAAATCACAGCCGACGAGATCTAGTTGAGAACCATGAAATAAAGGGGACGACAGATAAAGATATTTCTTGGAATAAATTAAAAGTATCAAGCCAAGGCTCTTTCAATCATCTGACTAATGGAATGACAATGATTAGAATAACAAATATTAGCAATAAAAATATGACTATTTATTTTTTAAGGTATAAAGTGGATTATGAATTAATCCCTGAACCTAGATGGTCAGTAGTTCAATTGAGAAATAAATAAATCTAATATTATGAAAATAGAGCTTGGTTGTTTTAGATCGATTTTAAATCTATTTGTGAGGAAAAAGACTAGTGTTGTTCAGTCGGATATTGTGACTTCTACACATTATTCGTTAACGCCATCTCTCATTGAGAAAAACATAAATATAAAAGACGATGAAATTGAAAGGATTGAAAAAAATAAAGCTTATCAACCAATTCTTGATATTGCAGGAAAACTTAACGACAAAGAAATTAAAAATATTGCTTTGACAGGACCATTTGGTTCAGGGAAAAGCTCAGTATTATTGACACTGCAACATGACTTTCCGCAATACAATTATTTAAACATTTCATTGGCGACTTTAGATTGTTTAGATGATAAGAAGAAAGATACTAGTATCTCAATAGAACCATTAGTTGCTAAAGAACCAAATACAACAAAAGAATTCAATAAAAAAGAAGATAATGATCAAGTTATTGATGAGATATTAAACAGAAAGATTGAATATAGTATTCTTCAACAACTTATTTATAAGGAAAAAGCCGAGGATATTCCTCAATCAAGATTTAAAAGAATCAGACATATCAGTGATGATTCCAGTTGCAAACTGGCAATTGGAATAGTTTTATTTTTGCTATCTTGTTGTATATTATTAGAACCTAAATTTTTACAAATACGAAGTTTATATGCTTTTTTTGCTTGTGGTGAAAGTTGGAAAACTGTTTGGGATATTTTATTATTGGCTTACATCTTATTTGCAGGAATATTTGCACTTAAAAAACTAATTGTCAAAACTTACAACAATAGAATTAATAAACTAAATTTCAAAGATGGTGAAATTGAGATTAACGAGAGCACTTCTATATTCAACAAGCATTTAGATGAAATTATATATTTCTTTGAAGTAACTAAATACGATGTTGTAATTATTGAAGATTTAGACCGTTTTGAGACTCACAGTATTTTTCTAAAGCTAAGAGAATTAAACCACTTACTGAATAACTCAAATGCAATAAGAAGAGATATCGGTAAAATCGTCTTTATATATGCAATTAAAGATGATATGTTTAAAGATACATCAAGAACAAAGTTCTTTGATTATATAGCAACCGTTATTCCAATAATTAATCCTTCAAATTCACGAGATAAATTATTAAATGCACTTAAAGATATAGGAGTCAATGATATTTCTGATGATGTTTGTATGGACTTAGGTATTTTTATTGACGATATGCGTATCTTGAAAAACATTGTCAATGAATACAGTCAATATCGTAAAAGACTTCAGGACAATTTATCCCCGAAAAAGATGTTGGGTATGATATTGTATAAAAATTATCATCCAGATGATTTCTCAGATCTTCATAAACAAAGGGGAATTGTATATAAAATAATCTCAAATAGAATTAAGTATCATAATAGTAGCATTACAGAAAAAGACAATGAAATCACCACTTTGAAAGCTGAACTAAAACAAATACAAAATTTCTATTCAAATCAGAAAGCAAAAGAACTTAGGGCTTTATATGTAATGCAGTATATTCAAGAGAATAATCGAATTCAGTATTTTAGAGAAGACAACAATAATTACACTCCAAATCAAATAATCGATAGTGCAGAGTTATTTCAGAAATTAGAAAATAACGCTTTTCAATTTTTTTATCACTCAGATAGTTCTGGTTCAATTAGATCATTAGGTTTAAATATCAAATTTCAAGATATAGAAAAGAAAGTAGACCCAAAGAATTCATATAGTGAAAGACTTAATTTGTATCCAAAAAGAATTGATGAAATAAATAGCTCAATTGAAAAGCTGCAACAAGAACAATTAGAATTACGAACATTACCTCTGTTTCAGATTTTAAATAAATATCCTGCTAATGATTTTTATAAAGATACTGAAGAAAATAGACTTATCGCTTTTTTAATTCGAGCTGGATACATTGATGAAAATTATTATGATTACATTTCTTATTTCTATCCTGGAGTAATGACTCCTTCTGACAGAGATTTTATTCTGGATTTAAAAATCGGTATAAGAAAAGATTATAATTATGTTATTTACAAATCTAAAGCAGTAGTAAATGATATTCATGAATCACTTTTTTCAAAATACGAAATCTTAAATGTTAGCATTTTGGATTTCATAGTTGAAAATAAAAATGAATATCCTTTGCATTATATTACTTTAAAAAACAACATAAAAAAGCATAATGCACTTGATTTTATTTCTGCTTATTATATTGGAGGTAAACACCAAGAATTGTTCTTTAATGACATTTTTACTGTTTGGTCTGACTTCTTTGGAAAAGCCATATTAAAAGCAAGAACGCAAGAAATTGCAGACATAAATTTAGAAATATTATTAAGATACTTTCCAAAATCCAAGATAAAAGATTATCAACACGAGCAATTCAAAAAGTATCTATCTGATAAATTTGAATTTATTCATAGGAAGTTAGATATAATTCTATTTGATAATGTAAAATTTGTAACTGAATCGCTTGATATAGCTTATAGTAGTCTTAATATAGACACACCAATTTCGAAAAATTTAATGGAATTCATTATTAGTGGTAACCATTATTCGTTAGAAAGCGAAAATATCCAATCTATTTTGGGTTCAATTCTGGATAATCAAAGTAATAAATATAAAATAGCAAGTTATTCTGCGATTTTAGAATCAAAAAACAAGAACTTGATTGACAATATAAATGGGAATTTATGGGCTTGTATTGAATTTATTTTTCCTGAAACAAGTATTGAAGAAAATGAGAATGCAATAATATTGATTCTTAATAATAAAGAAATAGACGATAGCAATAAAGTTGATTATCTATCAAGGCAAAAGAATAAAATAAATCTTTCAAAAATTGAAGAAATTTTCTGGGACATTGCATTAAAAGCAAATATAGTTAAGCCAAATTGGCAAAATATAGAGAAGTACATTTCAATAGAAGCAAATACCGTATTTAACTCAACTGTCTTAGATTATATATCTAAAAATTGTTCAGACTTAGGTACTCAAAAAACAAAAGGAGCTATTTCTAACTCTACAGACAGTACATTATTTGTCAAATTGATTGGTGACAACAAATTGTCTCTTGAATCTTATAAAAAAATATTAAAATCATTTAATCGGATATTTACTGGAATTGATTTGTCAGCTCTTCAACCTGAAAGAATGGAATTCTTAATTGAAAACTTTTGCATAAGATTGAATGACTATAATTTTAAATTGATTCAAAATAATTTTCCTGATTTACTATATAAATTGCTATTATTCAATAAATTAGAATATATTTCAAATATTATTACCTATTCAATTAATGCCAATACAGCTATTACTATTCTTAATAGTGAAAAGCTAAGTTTATCTGAAAAAGTAAAAATAATTGAGTCATTTCCAACGTCTATTTTTGAAAATAATTCAACGTTAGCGAATTTAATTTGCACAGTATTAAATTCAGCCAATAGAATTTTAGGTGATTTATCATATGTTATAGAGATCGTGACTAATGCTACTGATCAACAACAAAAACTAAATATATTTGTCAGAGAATGCATTGCATCCCCTTACGATTTTAATTTAGTAAAAAGAGGATTAATTTCGTTAGGAGGTAATTATGCGCTAATCGCTTTACAAAAAAATCATCGTAGAAAATTCGAATCTACTTCAGAGAATGAAAGGCTAGCAATGTATCTCAATGAAAAAGAGTTTATCTCCAAATGGTCAGAAAAAGATGGTATGATTAAAATTAATGCAAGAAATTTATAATAGACAAAATGCGCTAGGCTCTAACACCCACTCCCAGCTTTGCACTCAAATTAGAATCTTCAGATCCAACGTTGACTTCTCCTCTTCTATTGCCAAAAAAGCACGAAATTAACAGTCTCTCGAGGGTAAACGAATAACACCCATATCCAGGACTGTAAGGGTCACAATTTTGAAATTCCCAAAAACAGAATATCATTGCAGCTAAGCCTCGTTACTCCATATCGCCATATTCCCGAATCTTCCCATCACAAATCCTCTTTGTAATATCCCGGAGCAATTCCACTTTAGGTAACAGGGCTTCAATGTCTTCTTTCGTGACCACAAAATCAGGATTGTATCTGGCTTCCACATAAGCATCTTTCAGAAGGGTGAAGAGCCGCTTCTCTTCTGCTGTGTCTCTCGGAAACACATTGGCCAATTCTTCCGAATGTCCCTTGACTGATGCCGATAATTTGGCTAAGTTGTGTTGCTTGTTGTTTCTCAAAGTAAAGGCTAAGCGAATGGAATAGTAAAAGTTTTCAGTTGCCTGATGTAATTGAAAAGATGCCAATTTATAATTCTTCTTTGAATAGCAAAATTCTGTCACATCCAGAAATCCGTTTGCATTAGTAAACTTCTCATCAAAATATTCCTGAGCCTGCTGCTGTATCTCTTTGAAATTGAGTTTGCGGCGTCTGGCTAATTTGAATTTACCACTGTCATAGAGAACAATGCCTTCCTGTTTTACTTGCGTGTAGAAATAACGTCCTTCTTCCAGTTGACGGTTCAGGGTCTTGATGTCGTCGTTGATAAACTGTACGGGTGTTTGGTGTTCGGGATCTTTGTAGTAAAGGTCGTCGATGTTGTCCAGCACGTTCCCCACTTTCTTGTCGGATATGCCACTTGTCACCACCAGGATGTCGTAATCGGACATGAACGAGGTGGGGATGCCAAATTCGATCCGTTCGTCATGCTCCACAAACTTTCCCGTGGCGTAGCTGCCGTAGAGGATCACCAATTGGGCCTGTGGCAGGCGTTTGTTGATCTCACGGACAAGGAAAATCAGGTCTTCCTGCTTTCTTTTGGGCAAATAGGATATCGATTTTTTCATTCTGTGCGGTTTTGCTGTAGCAAAAATAATTATTTATTGCCGAATGGCGGTTCATTTTCCCGATCAATTTTAACTAAAGGAAGGGAAATAAATTTTATATTTGCCCCGAATAAACTCCGTACTGTGATATTTACATGCCCGACACCCGCTTATGGACACGTAAGCCAAAGCACACAGTCGAGCTTCCGACAATTTGGTTTAATCACTTCGGCTTGCCACACTTGGCAGGCTTAAACACGGACGTTTATGAATAGCAAAAAAGAAGATGCGGGCGATTGCAGGCCGATTGGTCCGTGAAGTTGAAAGAAATCTTTACCCTGATTCAAAACATCAACCGGACATTGACTTGTTCAAACGGATACAATAAATGGAAATCATCTTTTTGGCCCGTATTTAAAATACAAATTGTTAACTTGATAAAACTCAAGTTCTACCAAATCAACAATAATATAAATCTAAAATGGGCTTTTTAAGGCTCGACTACGTAAGCCCATGATTCCTCTCCACCCACCGAGTAAGGTGATCTGTGCCGGCCTTAAAACCCAGACGTGAATTTTACAAGCTGCTGCCGTGTAACAAACACAGCTTGCTTTTTTACCTGAAAACGCATTTGCTCTTTCATACGTCAAGGCTTATCTTGGTCATCGTCGCCCAGTTCGAAGGATTGATCCTCTTGAGCTATATATTCCGAGGGAGAAACGCCGTAGAAGTTTTTAAATACAGTTGAAAAATGGGTTTGGTTGGAAAAACCAACAGCGTATGCAATTTGTGAGATGTTTGTCTTTTTTTCTTTTAGCAAGATGGCAGCCTGTTTTAACCTTATGTTGCGAATAAAATTTCCGGCTGATAGCCCTGTAGCCGTTTTTAGTTTTCTGTGCAGGTGAACCCGGCTCAATCCAAGATCCGTCATCAACATTGCTACGTTCAATTGCGGATTGCTTATATTCTTATTAATTATAGCCATAATTTGCTCCATGAACATCTCGTCACTCGACTTAAATTCTATGGGAATAACCTTCTCCGATTGATCTTGCATTCCCGAATACTTGCTTTTCATGAAAGATCTAGTATTGATCAGGTTCTTGGATATCAAAGATAATTCTACCAGATCGAAAGGTTTTGCCAAATAGGCATCAGCCCCTTCGTTGAGCCCTTCCATCCGGTCTTCGAAATCAGCCTTCGAGGTTAGCAAAATGATCGGGATGTGGCGGGTGTTGCTGTTGCCGCGCAATTTTTTCACCAATGTGAAGCCATCCATTTGAGGCATCAGGACATCGGAAATGATCAGATCCGGCATTTGAGCAAGTGCTGTTTGCAAGCCTTGAGCGCCATCGCTTGCAGTCACGACTTTATATATGTCTTTGAACTCATTCTGCAAATAACTTCTTATCCCTTCTTCGTCATCGATCACAAGTATTTTGTATCTAGTTTTCCTCTTGAACGATGTTGCCGACTCTTCCTTTTCGTTCAAATAAACAATTGGATGTGAAATTATCTGCGAGGAAGTTTCTATAAGGTCTTCTTTTTTCAAATGATCTTTTCCCAAGGGTATTCTCACTGAAAAACGGCATCCCTTCCTATCCTTTCGATTCTCTACGCGAATAGATCCGTGATGAAGCAGGACTAATGTCTTCGCAAGATTCAACCCTATTCCATAGCCCATGATCTCCCCAAAGCTATTATTGTCGTATCCTTGGTAATATCTGTTAAATATTTTATCTATCTTGTCTTCATCTATTCCTATTCCGGAGTCGGTAATAGTTATTTCTGCATATTCACTCAGGGTGTCTGCCCATGTTTTATGATCACCTGTGGTTAAGCTGATCAAAATTTCCCCTTTATCTGGAGTGAATTTGAATGCGTTGGATAAAATGTTTATAATAATTTTATCAAAATTATTTTGGTCGATCCAAGCCAATAGCTGGTCTGTTGGATGTGAGAAACCGAGGCTTATCCCCCTCTCCTGTGCCTGCGCTTCAAAAATCTTATATATTTCATTGATAAAGCTTACCAAATCGGTTTCTGTGTATTTCAATTTCATCTTTCCCTGGTCTATCTTCCGTACATCAAGAAGTTGATCCACAAGGCCCAGCATTCGATTTGAGTTTCGATAAATCCCCAGTATCGTTTTTTGTGTGCTTGGAGGGAGGTCTTCTTTAAGAAGTTTTTTCATCGGATTGATGATCAATGTGAGGGGCGAGCGTATTTCGTGGGATATATTAATGAAGGATTGGAGCCGGAATTCATTTATAATTTCCCTTCTTTTTTTTCTGATCAGGTAAAAACTGAACAAAGCGAATATGCTGAACAGTATGGCATAGGCAAAATATGCAATTTTGCTTTTATACCAGGGGGGAGATATAATTATCGTAATTCTTTTAATTTGGGATGTTGCCCCGTATTTGCATGCGCGTACCTCCATTGTGTATTTTCCAGGGTCTAGATGGCTGTATGTTAAGGAGTTTACTCCTGATCTTGTCGAGTTCCATATATTATTGTTCAGCTCTATTATCCGGTATTGGAAATAGATATTCTCGGGGTCTTTGAAGTCCATTGTGGAAAAATCAAAGGTAAAAGTATTGTCTTCGTACGAAAACTGAAAGACATTTGAATTTAAAACATTCGAGGAAGCAATGTTCTTGCCTCCAGATTGGGTGTTCGCAGTCACCTGTTGGCCATGAAAATACAAGCTTGTTATCAACACATCGTAGTTGTACCTTTTGTTGAAAGTGATTTGGGTTGGCTCGAATGAAGTTATTCCTTTGTTGCCGCCGAAGAAGATTAGCCCGCTTGAATCTTGCCAATACGCTCCCCGGTTGTAAATCTTATCCACCAAGCCATTTCCTTGATAAAAACAAATTATCTGGTTTGAGGGTCTCCGCAGCAAGTTGATTCCTCGAAAAGTGCTGCACCAGATATTGCCCTTTTTATCTTCGGCCAAGCCACAGATGACATTGCTGGACAATCCGTCCTCCACGGTGTAGGTTTTTAGGGTTTTCGTATTTTTGTCGAGGCAGAAAAGCCCGTCATAGGTGCCGATCCATATTTTCCCATCCCTGCTCTGCATGAGTGAAATGCAGATCTGCTTGGACAGGGCATCTTCTTGCTTGATGTCGATAAAACGGTTGTTGGCCGGATCGAAACAACTGACCCCTTTGTAATGCCCAAACCAGATCAATCCTTGAGAATCGCATAAAAGGCAGTTGATCCAATCGTTTCCTAGCCACGGTTTGTGCTGCTGGTTCATTCCGTATTTTGTCCACCCGCCAGTGTTTAGGTCGTAGCGAATGAAACCCGAGCCAAATGTGGAAATATACAAATGGTTGTCCCTTCCTTCGACCATCGTTTTCATATATCCGGTCGAATTGATCTTCATAAATTCACATTTCTCGCTTTTTTTGTCCAGTAGCCCCAGTCCCTGTTTATAGGAAGTTACCCAAAGTTTTCCGCGTGAGTCTTCATATATTTTAGTTATGTCTTCATACGTGTTGAGGCGTCTTGTGGATTCTCCTTTATCATTCAGTTTTATTATACCTTCGTTTTCGATGGCGCACCAGATGTCTCCGTCACGGTCTTTGCATATCGATATGGGGGTGCTTCCCATTTGGTATTCATTACCGCTTAATGGCCAGAATCTGAACTTTGACGATTCATTGGGAATGACCAGGATTCCTTTCAAAAAACAGCCTAGCCATAAATTTGAATCACGGTCTTCAAAAATTGTCTGGATTTTTGTTTTCTTTAAATCATACGGATTTTCCCCAATCGAAACTGGTAATATCTTGTTTTGCTTGGTGTCTATGTACTTTAATCCTTGTCCATCCGTGGCTAGGTATATTATGCCCTTTTTGCTTTTGACGAGGCCTCTTATGCTGAGTCCGACTTCCGCTTTTTCAATGGGAGTGAATGTTTGTGATCCATTATTCATATAGTAAACATCATTTGATGTGCTCATGAAAAGTCGGCCTTGATCGTCCTCAACAAATCCCGATATGTTGTTGTTGAATTGCGGAAAAGAGGTTGACTCCTTTAAGGTGGAGTCAATTCTAATAAGGCCTTTGTTCGTGCTGATCCATAACATCTTGTATCTGTCCTCATATATATATCCCGTCCAATATCCTGCAATCTGGTTTATAACCCTTATAGGTTTCGCCCGAAGAGTTGTCTTGTCAATCAAGAATGTGCCTCTACCTGCCGTTGTAACCCATATCTGGCCGTTGTGTATTTCTATAATTTGCGAAATGTAGGGAGCTATGTTATCAGGAAACGCTATTGTCTTAAATGAATCGGAGGCAGGGTCGTAGAGTTGAAGCCCGATGTTGCATCCAACCCATAGATTGTCCTTCTTGTCGAGCATCAAGATTTTGATATTATTGCTTAGGAGTGAAGCGTGATCCTTTTTATTATTCAGATATTGAACGAATTTGAACCCATCGAATTTGTTCAGCCCATAATCCGTGGCGATCCATATAAATCCATCAGAATCTTGTACAATTTTATTAAAGAGGTTGGAAGATAGCTCCTCCGCACCATATTCTTTTACCCCGTGAAGTTGTATTTGAGCAATCGAATGGCTTGTATAAAGTATAAGGCTGACTAATAATATATAAAACGCTTTCATCTTAGAAGGATTTTTCATTTGTATTCAACAAGCAAATTGCATATCCGAACAGTTTTTATTGCTTCATTCAAAATTAAGTAAATTATTCTATTTGACAAACATCATAATTAATATTACAGTTCCAAATGGTATAAAAAGAGGGAAAAAAGATATATACGGGTAATATATGTTAATCGAAATGTAACATATTGATGAGGCTACAGGCGTTGTAGTAACTAACTTTGCCTCTATTATTGAAACAGTATTTACCATAATTCATGTTTCGCATATAATTTGGCCTTGGATGTTAATAAAGCAAAGATGGCTTAACCTATAAATTAAGAATTACTTATGAAAAATGTAAAAAAACTACATGTCTATTTGTTCGTGATGGCAGTCTGCTGCATAGCCACATTTTTTGTTTCCTGCGATGGATTTAGATTACCTGCGGTCGAAGAAGCGACAGTTGGGGTCTATAGTGTCTGGACAAGCCAGGAAGGAACTACCAGCACGGAAATCACCGGTTCTTACCTGGGGCGACGCATTCGCCTGAAAGGTTTTGGTTTTACAGGTCTGACGGCTGTGTATTGTAATGGACTGAAAGCATCTTATAATACAAGTTATGTTTCTGATAATTCGATAACATTTACTATCCCCACAACTACTCCAATCGCGGAAGACATGACGGATACCACTTCCATGAATGTTATCAAGGTGGTGACTAATCACGGGAATGCGTATTTCTCATTCACATTTAAGAAAACGTCTGTGATAACCAAAGTCTCGAATACGCTTCCCAACGAAGGAGATGTGATCACGCTAACAGGAAATTACCTTTTAACCACCACAGCAGTCAGTTTCCCATCAAGCAACGGATATGTCGATGCCACAGAATTTACCGTGGTGGACAAGACTACTGTTACCGCTGTCACACCTTCGGGTGTAGGTGATATCAGCGGGTCCATCAGAATCCTCTGCAACGAGGGGGATACGGTGTATTCTCCAGCCTACATGTTTTATGAAAATGGAATATTCTTGAAATCGTTCAAGGAATCCTATATTGTCGCTTCTCCTTCGAATGGAGCCATATTGGGTGACTCGGCTTCTATTGCCCAATTAACGGGGCTTGCCCAGAACCCGGACACGGTGTTGGCGTTCCCTGCACAGGCGGGATCCATAGCCATTAAAACTTCGCTGAGTAGTTTGAACTCTTTTATTAAGTGGTATCCTAGTCTGGCTATTTCGGCGATGTTAAAAAAGACTAGCTCTGAGATCACTTCATCAACCAGTATGGAAGATTTGGCCATTCAATTTGATTTGTATTCCCCATACAGTTGGAGTTCGGGAGCAATTCCATACAAGCATGATAAGAATTATTCAACTAAGACAAGTGCGCTGGTTTACAATTATCTTCCTTGGTCGGTAGGGTCACCGTACACTTTCTCGAGCGGATGGGAAACTGTGACTATTAATTTTAGTGATTTCACCGGAATAACCTTGACCTCAATTGGGGCTAGCACCATTGCCACTACCTCAGGACTCCAGTCACTGATAGGCTTCATCAATATAGATGCTAATGGCGATGGTCATACGGCAACCGTGATGAATCAATTTCAATTGTTTATTGCAAATGTAAGGATAGTCCCAACAGAGACACCTGTGACATCAGACTATTGATCATCAATCATGAAAATAGAACTATTGGGAATTAAACCATTAAATAATCATACTATGAAGGGCTTTATAAAAGGGAAACCTCTTTGTTGTAAATTTTTGCTATTCCTCGTCCTTTTCTCAAATATCCAGATACTACTTATCAAAGGGTATGCTAGTGGGCAAGGACAGCAAGATGGCAAGAAACAGCAGCAGGTTTCATTGAAAGGAGAAGTTGTTAACAGCGATGGAGTCTCCATCAAAGGAGTTTTGATCCAAAGCAATGGAAGGAAAATTACAGTCACCAACGCAAGCGGATTGTTCAACATCAAGGCGGACAAAGAATCGGTGATTCGTTTCTCCATTGCAAATTACAAGGAACAATCTATCGTGGCTGTTGACAATCAATCCGAAGTGAAGATTGTACTCGAAAAATCGGGTTCTATATTTAACGACAATGTAAATCTTGGATACTGGACTCAGGACAGAGGTAGTTTCACGGGATCTAACACTACCGTGTACACCTCGGAGGCAAACAATCAGCATGCAATCAGTATCCAGGATATACTTGGAGGATTGGTTCCCGGTCTTACCGTCAGTGCGAATTCCGGGATTCCAGGAGCCTCCAGCCAAGTTTCCGTTCGAGGAATAAGAACCTTGCAATTGAATTCCAATCCTATATATGTAGTTGACGGAATGATTATAAATCCAGATGAAACAGGAGATTATGTCGAAAACCTATTGTCATCCATTGATCCCAACAACGTTGAGCGGATTGATGTGCTGAAAGATGTGGCTGCAACCTCTTTGTATGGTGCGCAGGCTGCGAATGGAGTGGTAGTGGTTACCTCCAAAAGGGGAAAACTGTCTCAGAATCCTGTGTTGAAAATTGGCGGGCAATGGGGAGTGAATTCCTTACCCAAGAAATATGATGTTGCAAGCGTTTTAGGCTCAGGATCGACCGATGAGCAAAACACAATGTTTCAAACAGCCTTTACAAATCAATACAGTTTATCCTGTTTTGGGGGTGGCGAAACATCAACTTACAACATCACGTCCGGGTATTTGGATGAAAAAGGAATCATGTCGGGCACCGGGATGACTCGCTTCACTTCCAGTGTCGGCAGCACGATCGGATATAAAAGCTGGTTAGAAGCTGGAATGAATATTCTGATGAATGTCTCAAATCAGAATAATATTGCCGAAAGCTGGGATCAGCTAAGATACACCCTTGATCCGTCAGCTGAACCCAATGGCTATTCTGCCGAATATGTAATGAACAGCAAGACGGCTAAAGCAAAAAGATATATGGGCAACGGTAGGGCATACGTGGAAATAAGACCGTCAAAGAAAATAACCCTCCGTTCAGAGATGACAGACAACGCCTCTTTCACGGAAAAAAGCTATTTCGGTCAAAGGCTTGACACAACCTATTCTTCCGATGTAGATTATGCGGAAGCACTGCGCTCCCAATATAAACATTATATCAATGAATTTACGTGGAGGAACATCCTGACTTACCAAACAACATTTGGGAAGATACATCAGTTGAAAGTCTTGGGCGGGCATGAATACAAGAGCACATACGACAATTACACTTTCGTTAGCCGGACAGGCTCTTCCCTTGACGATGCTTATTTGCCAGACATTAATGCCGGTGCCGATGACGGGTCTTATGCCGGTGGAGCCTATTTCCAATACAAAACAGTTTCTTATTTTGGCGATGTAAATTACGGTTTGCTTGACCGCTACTTCCTGACGGGAACTTTCCGGCAAGACGGAAATTCCCTTTATTCTGCTGGAAACCGCTGGGGAAATTCAGGATCCGGAGGTTTTGCCTGGAGAGTGAGCAACGAGCCTTTCATGAAAGGGGTGAAAAAGGTCATGGACGAGTTGAAAATCCGAGGCAGCTATGGAGTTGTGGGAAACAACAACATCTCGAAGAAATATTATAGCAACCTTGACTTATACTCCTACTCTAACGAAAATGGGATTTCTTCGATGACGATTATGATGGACCAAAGCGATGCCGGTTGGGAAAAAACCAACTCCTTGAACATTGGTCTCGACATGTCTTTTCTGAATGGCCGTATCCAGCTCAGCGCCGACGCTTACAAGGATGTCACAAAAAACTTGCTGTTCCAGGTACCTCTTGTTTCGACCGATTTCCAGAGAGACTCCACTTGGTTTAATGTGGGATCACTGAAGAACCGCGGTTTTGAACTCTCCTTGAAAACCATCAATATTAATAACGGCAATTTTGAGTGGAACACAAGTGTGAATTTCGCTTTCAACAAAAATGAAGTTGTGTCGCTTAATACAGAGGGCAACTACATCAATGCCTACGATTGGAGTTCTGAAAATGAAAACAGTGGAATCCTCACCCGCACTGCCCAAGGGCATTCGGTTGCTGAGTTTTACGATGCAACAAACGAAAAGTTTTTGGGAAGTGCTTCTCCTAAAATGACCATCGGGTTTGTCAATTCATTCAAATGCCGTGATTTCGACTTCTCTTTCATGCTTTACTCGCGGATCGGAGCGAAAGCCTTTAATTACACGTCGTATGCGCTGGGAGGATATTCCGACTATGCAGGCAATGTGGAAAAGGCAGACTACCTTAGGATGAAGAATATGACTCTTGGTTATAATCTTTCCAGTAAGATTAGTCAAAAGTTTAAGATAACAAATATGAGGATATATGCCAATGTCACAAATCTATTTACTGTCACGAGTTATTCGGGCTATGACCCGGAGATTGGCAATGCGGCATATTACACGAATAGAAATACCGGGGTGTCTTCTCCCAGTGTGCTGTATAATGGTGTAGATGCATTCAGGCTACCAAATCCAAGAACGATTTCAATAGGTCTGGAAGTAACTTTATGATGGCATGTGTAAAAAAAATAGATTGAATAACATATATAATTTTAATAGGATGAAAGATATTAAAAGAACGTTTTCTCTCGAGTTCTGTCGGCTTTCTTTCAGATTGTTGCTGTTGCTGGCTTTGATCTTAGCTTGTCCAGTTTCAGTGGATGCGTCTTCCGGTGCAGAGATATTGGCTCCCGCAGATGATAATTTCATATTGAAGGGAACGGTTATATATTCCGAAGATTCCCAGCCTCTTATAGGGGTAAGTGTGTCAGTGAACGGTAAGTCGGTGGCTATATCGGATGACAATGGAAATTTCTTGATAAAAGATTGCAAAATAGGAACAACTTTAACTTTCTCATATATCGGAATGGAAAAACAAACCGTGAAAGTGAAAAGTATGGCACCACTAAAAGTTATTTTGGAACCTGATTCTCACGTGTTGAACGAGGTCGTGGCAATCGGATACGGTAAAATGAAACGTTCCGACCTGACAGGTGCAGTGACGTCCATATCGTCGAAGGAAATTGAAGAACAGAATATCACGACTATCGACCAGGCTTTGCAAGGGAGGATTGCCGGCTTGAACCTCACTCAAAATACAGGCACGCCGGGTTCGGGTACATCCATCACCATACGTGGTGCAGGATCTATTCAAGGAAGCACGCAGCCTATTTTTGTGGTTGATGGGGTTGTCATCACTTCCGACAACACGGATTATACGCAAAACCCCCTTGCTGGTATCAATCCGGCCGATGTTGAAAGTATCGAAGTGCTTAGAGACGCTTCGGCGACGGCCATATACGGGGCGCAAGCTGCGAATGGGGTTATATTGGTGAGTTTGAAGAAGGGGAAACGGAACGAACGCACTAGCATTTCTTTCAGTTCCAATTTTGGATTCACAGAACTGGCGAAGAAGTATGATGTCCTCAATTTGAAACAATATGCTACATATCTGCACAATTATTTGTCCGAAAGAATACTTGTGGGTCATGATGCTACCACTGCGACTCAAACCGCCGAATACCAGTATTATAGCCATCCGGAACTACTCTCGGATGGGTATGATTGGCAGGATATTATGTTCAGAAGGGGTTATACACAGAGTTATAATCTGGCCTTACGCGGTGGAGGGGACAAATCGTCCTATTCAGCATCAGGCAGCTATGAGGAAAATAATGGATCGGCGATCGGTTCCCTTTTCCAAAGATTCACTCTCCGGTCAATAGCAGAGATAAGGCCAAAGAAATGGCTGATGGTGGGAATATCCACAAATTTTTACAATAGTTACCAGGAGGATGTCGTTGATGCCGGCAGCCAGATATATAATGCCCTCCGGTCCCAGCCCTATTTGAGCCCGGATGCGCAACTATCGTACAATTCCAACAACGACGGGTATTCTTCATACAATCCTTTCGCTCAGTTCAATGCGACAGAGAAGTGGACACGTAATTTCGGGGTACAGCAAACACTGTATGCGGAAATCAGTCCAGTGAGCTGGTTGAAGTATAGGATCGAACTGAACGACAATTTCAATTTTTCGAAGTTCCACTATTATCTGGGTCCTTACGTGTCGGGCTATTCCTATAACAGCAGCCTGATCCGATCCAATAGGGATAATTTCTGGAACAGATATACCTGGAAGAATATTCTGACCGTTGACAAAACATTCAAGAAAGATCACAAGCTGACACTCATGATGGGGTCCGAATATACGGAAGATTCAAACAATTATTCCTTGGCCCAAAGGACAGAGTATTACGATCCGGATACCAGCGAAGGAGTGACTACCGACAATGAAATCAGTGCGGGGGATCCCTCGCATTCAACCGCCCAGGGGCAAACGTACCTGTACAGGATGTTCTCTCTTTTCGGCAGGGCATTCTACAGTTTCAAAGATCGTTATTTGTTTACGGCAACTATCCGCGAAGATGGAACTTCACGATTTGGGAACGGAAATAAATGGGGGACTTTCCCCTCTTTAGCCTTTGCATGGAGGATGAGCGAAGAGCCTTGGTTCAAAAAGCAGGCTTTAAGCAATACCATGAACAACGCGAAGCTTCGCCTAAGCTGGGGATTGGTTGGAAATTCCAACGTAGGGAACTTCCAATATACCCGTACGCTGAGTTCCACAACAAATGGCTTTGGGCAGGTTTGGTTAACATCTACCCTTGGAAATCCCGATCTGAAATGGGAATCCACAAATTCCTACAATGCAGGATTTGATCTCGACTTTCTTCGAAGCAGGTTTCAGATAATCTTTGATGCCTACTATAAAAAGACCAATAACCTGTTGTTGCAATTGTCGTTGCCTGGTTACATGGGTTCAAGTAGCAATGGCGGTTACACATCTCCCTACTATAATATTGGTTCTATCACCAACAAGGGCATTGAATTAACCATAAACAGCACAAATATCTCGAACAACAAGTTTACATGGAAGACAAATCTGACTTTTTCCAAAAACATCAACGAGGTCACTTCTTTGAATGTAAGTTCTGGATATTTTGATACCGGTTCATACTGGAGAACGGCAGTCGGGCATCCAGTCGGACAGTTCTATGGTTATGTCTTTGATGGACGGATAAACAGTGCAGCTGATTTCCTTGTTGACAATGGGGATGGGACAAGCACTGTCAAACGTGCGACAACATCCTATAGCAGAGGTACGATCGTAAACAATACTATCAACTATAGCACAACATATATCGGGGATTATCTTTTTAAAGATGTTAATGATGACGGAGTATTGGATTCCTCGGACCGTACTTATATAGGAAATCCCTTCCCTAAATTTACCATTGGTCTTAACAATACGTTCAATTACAAAGGATTTGATGCGTCTTTTTTCCTGTATGCGAGTGTTGGAGGGAAAATATACAATTATACGCGTTATGAGATGGAGAATACGAATGCCCAGTACAACAATAAGGCTACAACAATTTTGGATGCTCCGGTGACAGGATTTTACGATGACTTGATCAGCTATGCCAATATTTGGAATGTGTATATTACCAATGCGAACAGCAGCCCCGCTAGATTAGCTCGTTTGTATCGTGCCAATGATGTTAATCTAAACAGCAGGACATCCACGGCATATATCGAGGATGGATCTTATTTACGCTTGAAAGACCTGAGTGTGGGATACACCTTGCCCAAGAAATATGCCAGCCTGTTCAAAATTTCTAGGATGAGAATCTTTGCAAGATTGGGTAATGTGGTGACTATTACCGGATATTCGGGATATGACCCCGAGGTGGGATATACTCCTTCAGGTGTAAGTACCAATGGGGTATCTTCAGTGTCTATGACCAGAACAGGGGTGGATAGCTTTAGGAATCCAAGTCCCCGTACCTATTCTTTCGGTGTTGACATAGGATTATAAATGAAATAACTAGAAGATTACAAATTATGAAAAATAATATAATATCAGGCTTCTTCTTGTCGATTGCGTTTGTCTCGCTATTGACAAGTTGTAACGACAAGCTGAATGTTGATTCCACCTATTTGGTGTCTGAAGATGCGTATTACACAAGCTATGCTAACACAAGAAGTGCTACCGCAGCATTGTATAGCTATCCGTGGGCCGTTTTTGAAAACTATTTTGATGTCTATTATGGTGATTTACGCGCAGGTAACTCCTTATCGAAACAGTCAAATGTTAGTGCTAATTCAACTATGGATTATATTTTCTGGAATACGACTTCTCTTGCCTCGCAAATGGCAGACGGTTGGAATTCGCTTTATGCTGTGGTTGCGCAGTCAAGCAATGTGATAGTCAGTATGGAGCGGTCGGAAGAAAAGAATCCTGATTTTTGCGGAACGGAAGAAAACCTAAGAATTTGCTATGGGGAAGCGAGATTTATAAGGGCAGTTGCGTATTGGTATCTTGCAGATATTTGGCATGATGTACTCATTATCGAAGACCCCGAAAATTATACTTTAGACTTTCAATCCATCGCACCCTCTCCTTATGAAGATGTGTTGGAATATGCGGCTCGTGATCTCAGGTATGCGGCACAGTATTTGCCCGATGATGAGACTGCGGGCGAAGGAACGGCATGCAGCCGTAGGCTAACCAAAGCATCAGCCTACGGGATGTTGTCGCGGATATATTGTTCGATGGCTGCCTACGCACGTGGAGGTTGGTTTTCGAACAGCTTGTCGAGCAGTACTGGTTCATCGACTACCGAAAACCAAAATCCCCACAAGTCGGAATACTATACATATTATGCCTCACTCTCCGGTTTGGGGGTAAGCACAGATGCTGAACTTGGTAAGGCGCTATACCAATTGGCTCTCAATGCAGCTGATAACTGTATTTCGTATGCCGATGCTGGAAGCTATTCCTTGTTGAGCGATTACGAAGATATATCCCTTGTGGGGCATAAGCAGACAGAAGAGTTGTTTGCTATGCAGTATGCAATCGGGTGGGAAACCTATTCCTACGGAGGTAACCGCAAACAAAGTTCCTGGGGATTCAATAATCAATACTTGGTTAACGGCTTGTTTGGTGCAAATGGAGGCTCCTACTACATGAGCTTATCCCTCCTAGAAGATATGCTGACTCCGAATGCTCCGGATTCGACAGATACCAACGGACATACGATCTTGGTGGGTGCCGGGGAATCGGGAGTGGACCGCGTGTATGGTTCCCTATTCACCAAGGGAGAATATTACGACAGGCTTGCCAATGGAATGGTGCAATTAAGCGGTATTTATGGGAGTCTGTCTACTTCTATCGGGGTTCAAATACGCAAGTTCATGGTGGGGATTGAAGCAGATACGGGCTATCCCGTGTATCAGTACAACTCAGGATTATCACAACCAATGCTAAGGCTGGCCGATGTCTATTTGATGAGAGTAGAGGCAAGCATGGGCCTGAATGATGCCACTTCCACTTCTGATGCGACAGACATTACGCTGTTTAATAAAGTGCGTGCGCGTGCCGGAGGAAGTGCCATAAGCGATGACGGAAGCATTAGTTTCTCTACCCTGCTGAAAGAACGCCGGATGGAACTCTTGTGGGAAGGTCTCTACATGCACGATTTACTGAGGTATTCTTTTTATGATTATACGGATGCCAAGCAATTGCTAGTATCCCAAGATTGCTACTCCAGTTATACTTGTGTCGGCAACAGAGGAGATTCAACCCTTACTACTCCCACTGAGGCGGAATATACGATAGCCACGGATGGCTATACCTATACCGGGCTTGGAGATAACCGCCGCTCGATAACCAACTGGACATTCTGGCGGTTGGACTATCCGAAGGAATCTTCAGATATAAATACTTATTTGACCTCAACCCCTAAGAATGGAGATTATCAGACGGTGGGAATCGGAGGATTAAGATATTACAGTTTTGATTGGTCGAGCCAGTTTAATGCAGATTGATATAAAAATAAAAAACATGATCATGAAAAAATATATAATACCTACAGGTTTGGTTTTTCTAATAAGCCTGCTTTTAGTTTCCAATCTTACCTCTTGTAAAGATTCGGATGCGGATTCTGCCACCTCTTCCACTACTACCAGTATCAGTGGCATTTACAGTTGTACAAGCGGTATGCCTTCTGTAGAGATCACAAAAGCGGAAGTTGGCGATTATATATGTATCAAAGGTGAAGGTTTTGATGCCAGCTCTGTCATTATGTTTGGTATGACAGACTCGACGGCAGCTGTTGACACCCTTGGCGCAGTCACCACCTATGTAAGTAACAACAGAGGTCAGATTGGCTCTAATTATATTATCATAGCTGTTCCATCGAGTACGGTGGGTGCATTGTGGGTGAGGGTCACTTCTGATGCCGGCGTCACTGAAAAATTTCCTTTTTATGTTGTTGACGGCCTGCCGACTTTTTCCACCTATGGAATCCCTATTTCAAACCTTAGCCCGGCAGGAGGTGACTCTGTCTATCTGCAATTTTCAGACACGCTTCCTATAACAGCCTCTGATCAATTGGAGGTTGCTTTTCCAGATTCGACCATATCGGGAGGATACCTTTCGGGTACGGTTCTAGACATTTCCAGGAATTCCGAAGGGTTGATAACCGTGCAAGTACCCAATGGTGCTGGTGTGCCATCGTCCGCTAGCAAACAATTTTCAAATATGTATGTCGTGGTTCATAATGGATATTATAAGAGCGATACCATTTATTCACCCTCGATTTTATATTATCCCGAAAAGCGAGGATTTGGTTTCGATGCATATGATTCCTCCGATTCCGATCTGTTTTACACCAGCACCACATATTCCTTTAATAACACAACAATGGAAGGGGTTGACGACAATAACCTGTCTTTCAGATATTCCGCATTATGCAGTAAATCCGATCTGATAACGTCCAGCACCCGGCATAGTGCCGCAATATCGTTTTGGCTGAAGCCTTTCCTTCAGAATGTATTGGATTCAACGAAAAGCAATACTCCTGGAGAATCTGATCCATACTTGAACAAATATACTGTTTTGTCGAATTTGGCGCTTTGTTTCGAGATCAACGCTGCTGGAACAAGCCGGGAAGTTAAATCCGGTCATACATGGACTTCCATATATAATAACGATACCGGAAACCTGTTCAGTTACTCTTATGTTTACACCAGGACCTGGCCCACATTCAACTTCTCTGATGTCGGAGATAACTGGGTGCCGGTTGTTTTGCCTTTCTCTTCGATTACGGGCAATCTGGTCTCGATTCAAAGCATTTTGACTGATTCGGATGATTACTACGCTATCTTCTGGTACAATAACAAGCAACAAGGTTCGGGAACGTTCCTCACCGGATTGAACCCAACTCCTTTGTCTTTCACTGATTACCAGTTTCTTGTCCGGAATTTCAGGCTGATTCCGTATTTTTCTCAAACGGCTCAAAATCAAAACTAAATAGTGGATCAATGAAAAAGAATTATATAGTTTATGCTTTTATGGCAGCAATCGTAATGCTTGCACTAACGGCTGGTTGCAGCAAGGATAATGATAGTGACAGCATAGGTAACTACAGTTATACGGGAAGTGTGGCCGATTCGATTGATATGGGTACAAGTGTGGAATGGGCTTCGCATAACTTGGGGGCGACTGTTGAGGGAGACTCGGGTGTGTATGTTTCTTGGGCGGGCGCATCCTCTCTTTTGTCTAAATATTGGGGAAAGGGGTGGCGCTTGCCAACAGAAGCCGAGGTTAAGGAACTATTCGACAGTTGCACTGTGACTTGGGATACGGTTCTGAATTCCCAAAGCATCTCCATAGCGGGTTACCAATTTACAGCTACCAACGGCAACGTTCTCTTTTTACCGGCAAGCGGAGTGTCTCTTAGTGGAAGCGACTCGCTCACCAACGTATCGACCTATGGATATTACTGGTTGTCAGAAAAACATGAGAGTTTTCTCAATGCTGCTTATAGCTTTGCTTTCAGCCAGGATAATTCAGACATGTATGGCATAACCACCACGAATGTGTCCGTTGGATTGAATGTTCGTCCCGTGCAGGGTGAGTAAAACATGGGTGTAAACTAGGTTGGGAAGCCGAATTCTGCTGATAACCTAGAAAGAAATCTACCCGCATTGCCTTTGGTGGAAGCCTTTAAAGATCATTAACATCGAAATATCGCTTTTGCCTGCACCCGCACTCCAATCTGAAAACACCAAAGTCGATTGGAGTGCGGGTGGGTGGATGTTGGAAATCAAGAAATAATTAATTTGGACGATCGAAGTAAGGAGGAAAAATAGGATAGAACAAGATGAAACTATTGAATGTACAGGTTTGGAAAAAACTATTAGTCACTTTTTTGTTTTTTTGGCTGGTGTCAACACTTCTTTTCTCCCAGCAAGTCGAGGGTGGGCTGCTTGATTCGATAAAAAGCCGTTTCCTCCAGCAAGCAATCTCCTTCCCGCAGGAAAAGATATATGCCCAGATTGATAAAAATTTTTATCTTTCGGGAGAAACAGTCTGGCTCAGGGCTTATCTGGCTGATGCAATGTCGCATCGCCCCGACACGACCAGCCGGTATATTTATGTCGAGCTGCTTAATCCCTACAACCAGGTTGTCCGAAGGATCAAGATCCGGCATGCGGACGGTGCCTATGCTGGGCATATTGATTTGCCGGAAGATGTTCCGGCAGGGGAATATCAACTGCGCCTTTACACCCGGTTCATGGAAAACCTGAATCCGGATTATTTCTTTCGCCGGAAAATAGATATTGGCTCTCCTGAATCTGTTTTATACCGGATTGAAGCTTCCTTTGAATATCAAAATGGCAATCCGAAAGAGATACAAGCGGAACTGCGTTTTTTGGATGCCAAAACAGGACAAGGTATTGTGCCCGAAAATTTAAAAATCAAACAACAGGGTGGTATCTTGAAAGAAATAGAATATTCGCGGAAGGAATCTGCCGCAAATGCTACCTTCAAAGTGGATCCGGATCAACATGCAAACGCTTTGTACCTAGAATATGATTATTTGGGAAGAACGCAAAAGCTGTTTATTCCCATGCACCCAAAGAGTAATGATTACCATGCAGATTTCTTTCCCGAAGGAGGAAATCTAATTATGGATGCCCCCAATAAGGTAGCCTTTAAGGCTATTGGCAGCGATGGTTTGGGTGAAGATGTCAGGGGTTTTGTTAAAAACCAATCAGGGGACACGTTGGTCACATTCAAGTCGGAGCATTTGGGAATGGGGTGTTTTTTTATTAATCCGGAATCCAATGAAACGCTTTATGCTGTATGTCGAAATTCTGACAATATTGAAAAAACGTTTGAGCTACCCAAAGCTGTAGCCGATGGTGCCAGCATACAAACATTTTGGCAAAAGGGTCATTTGCTGGTGAACGTCGTGAAATCTCAAAGTCTAGACTCGACACAGCCGTTCTATCTGGTGGTGCATTGCCGGGGATTGTTGCTTGGCGCATTGAAATGGGACGACAAGAAGGATTTTATCTCCTTTGATAAAGACAGCCTACCTTCCGGGGTGATCAATGTCTTGCTTGTCAATTCAAAGTTGATGCCGGTTAGCGAGAGGCTGGTCTTCAATCTGAATCAATCCGATCTTGCCAATTATACTATCACAACAGATAAGGGCAATTATGGGAAAAGGGAACTTGTGAAAGCTTCCCTTAATCTAAAAGATATTAAAAATCAGCCTATTGCTGCAAATTTGTCGGTTTCGGTGACTGATGACAAGGATGTGACACCTGATTCTTGTGTCAATGTGATCACGTCTATTCTTTTGGCCTCCGATCTCCGCGGCTACATAGAAAATCCGGGATATTATTTTATAAATGGAAATCCAAAAGCTTCCATGCATCTGGATATGTTGATGATGACTCAGGGATGGAGGCGTTACGATATTCGGAAAGTATTGGCGGACACGATCGCAAAACCACAAGTTGCCATCGAAATAGGACAAGAAATTTCCGGAAAAGTGAAAAGCGGTATCTTATTAAATAAAAGTTCGGTTGACTATCCTGTAACAATTCTATCGACCACTTATCCCTTCTTTGAACAAACCTTTACAGACAAAAGCGGAGCGTTCAAATTCAATCATTTTGAACTTCCCGATAGTGCCAGCTACATTGTTCAGGCTCAAACAAAAAGCAAAGGTAATAGAGTGGATCTTATTCTCGATCAGGAGAATTTTCCACCCGAAAAGGGAAGGGTCTTTTCACAAAAAAAGGCAGATTATCGAAAAATTGAAGATTATATGCTGAAAGCCTCCCAAAAATATACCTATGAAAATGGAATTCGCATGGTCAATTTGGATGCTGTGACTGTGACCGCAGAGAGAAAGAGTAAAAGTAACGGCAATTCTATTTATTCGTCAGCATTTAACACGCAGATTTCTGCAGATCAAATTGCGGAGAAAAATGCTACGGACATTTATCAGCTGCTTGTCGGGATAGCCGGCGTCAACGTATCAGGCAATCGCATCCGAATTCGCAGCAGCGACAGCCCTCCGCTTATCCTCGTTGACGGAATGGATATAGCAGAGGATGAACTGGGTATGATTGCCGTGCAAGACATTGAGCAAATAGAAGTTGCCAAAGATCCCTCAGGAACAGCCATCTTTGGAGGCAAAGGGAACAATGGTGTGGTGATGATTTCAACCAAAAGGGGGGAGGGGCTGCAAACTCATGAAGAGAACACGAATATCAAGTTCGTAACGCCCTTGGGCTACCAAATTGCCAAACAGTTCTACACTCCCAAGTACGAAACACGTGAGCAGATAGATAATTCCATTCCCGATTTGCGTTCCACCATTTATTGGTGTCCGGTTCTCAAAACTGACCAACAGGGAAAAGCCTTGTTCGAATTCTATACAGCAGATATGCCTTCTACTTATTCAATCCTCGTTGAGGGCATTGCTCCCGACGGAAAAATAGTGAGGGCTATCGGAAAAATTCGGCGCGAAAAGAAATAAAAGTGTTGCAAATAACCAATACTTCGGCATCAATTTCCAAATATTAGGAGGTGATTTCTGTTATAAATTAAATAAATCATATAGAAATACAGTATTCATGAGGGTAATAAACAACTTTAGTTTTACAGTGATTGTGGGGTTCGTCATTCTATTCAGCTTTTGTGGGGGCAACGGTTTGTCTGCTCAAACGGTTTGGCTGGACCAACTAGATTTGAGTACAGCCACGCAAGGATTTGGGACTCCGCGGAGCAACCAATCCGTTGACGGCAACCGGTTGAGCATAGCCGGTAAAACTTTCGGGCGTGGTTTTGGGAGCCATTCAGAGAGTTCGCTGACGGTTCTGCTCGAAGGTAAAGCCGTTTCGTTCAGCGCGCTGGTTGGGATCGACGACGAGGTCAAGGGCCGGCAACCGGCGGCCGAGTTTATTGTTTATGGCGACAATAAAAAACTGTGGTCGAGCGGCACCATGCATCTGGGCGACACGGCGAGGGCATGCCGGGTGGATCTTGCGGGTGTGCGTAAGCTGGAGCTGGTTGTGACCGACGGTGGCAACGGCAACTACTACGACCACGTTGACTGGGTGGATGCGAAATTTGCGACTACCGGCGCAACGACCTTTAAAACCT
>Ga0316613_10000093_pt1 | contig 123154 bp, 123 predicted proteins | sample OWC_soil_day10_C_2_FD_207647 | JGI IMG/M metagenome (GOLD analysis project Ga0316613, IMG submission 207647) | Wetland soil microbial communities from Old Woman Creek delta, Ohio, United States - OWC_soil_day10_CT_b | ecosystem: Environmental > Terrestrial > Soil > Wetlands | place: USA: Ohio...
AGGGGCGGATTTATGTATGGTAGCATAAAATATTATTATATCCAATAATCATGTTAAGTTTAAGTAAGTTGGCAATGGTGCTGGCGAAGTAGTATTGTCTTCTGTCTATCTAACAATTATCTAACAACCGGGTGAACAAGTCGTTGATCGCATCTGCTGGCTTGCGTTTAACTTGTTCCCGCAGGTGGACATAATAATCTGATGTAAAGCTTGCTTTTGAATGTCTGACTGCCCCTGAAACTGCCTTATCATCTAAGCCGGATTCGTATAACAGGGTAGCGAAGGTGTGGCGCATGTCATGGGGACGAATAACAGGCAAATTGTGAGCCGTTAATATCTTGCGAAATTTTATATAAAAATGATCGGGCTGGTGTGGTTGCCCTGTTTTCTGTGCCCAAACATGTCCGGACTCTTGATAGGCTGTCTTATATTTCAGCCTATCTTTTTTTTGCTTTAGTTGTTCTAAGGTTAATGCCGAAATTACAACATTCGGTAAGGGGATTCGGGATTTACTGGCAGATGTTTTGACTTCCTGTAACTCCATTTTGCCGGTAAACGGATTACGGTTGTAACTATGGGCGATGATGGCGACCTTATTGTCAAGGTCGATATCTTGCCATCTGAGGCCGCATATCTCTCCTCTGCGTAGACCGCACATAAAACCAAGCATACAAGGCAAGTATAGATCAGTATCCCTTATTATTGCAAAAAACTTTTCGACTTGTTCCGACGAATATATGCTGCTTTTTGGCTCATTGCGCTTTGGAAGGTCTACAAACTCGCAAGGATTTTTGGTTATGATTTGCCATTGAACGGCTTTTTTCATTGCTTGCTTAAAAACCGTCATTTCTGCGTTTATAGAATTTGGCTTTAGTCCACGCTTTAGTTCAGAGTTAATATGCTCTTTAATCTGGATTGCTGTTAATTTAGATATTGTTATATGCCCAATATCTTTTGAAATGTTATCCATTTTTTTTTTATAGGTATAGGCTGTTCGCGGCTTTTTAGTCAGATTAATTTCTAAGTCAAGCCATTTAGCTAAAAACTCCTTAACGGTCGATTTTTCCGATAGGGTTATATTGCCACGTTCCAAGTCTAAGAGCAATTTTATTTCCAGTTGTAATGCTTTTTTTCCATCTTTGTCACTTGCAATTGGCCCAGATTTGTACCACTTCTTCTTGAACTTTCCAAATGCATCCTTATAGGAAATTATTACATACCAATTGCTGTTCTTTTGGTGAATACTCATTTATTTCACCTCCTGCTTAACAATCTATTAATTTATTTAGTATCCGATGCATCATTAATTAGTTGGCACATAAAAAAGCCAGGAGACGCGATGAAGCGTTGTTCCTGGCTCAAAATATTATTTAGTTGTGATGAGTTTGTGATTTACCACTCATAATCAGGAGGTGGCGGTGGTGGTGCGTGGTGATGATGATGAGGTCTAGGTTCTGGTCCATGTCCTGGCTCTGGACCCGGTCCTGGTCCGCCATGAGCACTTACCGTAGCGGCAAAACTCATAATCATTAAACCCAGGATTAATGCTGATAGTTTCTTTTTCATAATGTGCATCCTCCTTTGTTTTATGATTCAATACTACTGAACTAATGTTACGATAAGCTTACAAAATTATTACTATTTGTTAGATAATTAGTTTCATTTCTATATCATGATGAAGTACCATGACAGATTTTAAGGTGATAATAAAATTTTCAGGGCTGTCTAAGTTTGTGAGATGATCCCTCTGCAAAGGTGCTGAGGTTGCGGCTTGGAGAGCGGTGGGAAATATTACCTTAATGAAAATGTAGGGATTTATAATTACATAAAGAATTAACATAATGTTATCTTGACTTAAAGTTAATGGTGGAGGAAAAATAATGAAGTTAAGAAAGTTGATTGTGGGATTTGCTTTTTTATTGTCATTTTTGATAGGGAGTGCTATCACTCACGCTAGTACTATATTGTACGTACCACAAGATGATCGCCCGGTTAGTCTGGAATATGTAATAGATACTGCTAAGGCAGCAAATATTAAGATTTTAGTACCGCCGAAAGAAATAATAGCTAGTCGGGGGAAAAAAGGTGACCCAGAAAAATTGTGGCGATGGATTATGGAAAACGGTGGACAAGCCGACGCAATGGTGTTGTCGGGAGATTCGTTAATTTATGGTGGTTTAGTTGATTCTCGGATGCATAGTTTTGATGAATTGGTACTACAGAAGCGTTTGAAACGGTTTGGTGAATTGCATAAAGCATTTCCTGATCTTGGCCTGTATGTATATACTACTGTTTTACGAACTCCACAGGGCAGTGAAGGGGGCGTTGAGCCTGGTTATTATGAAAAATATGGATGGGATATTTTTCGGTTAACAGCGTTAGAAGATAAAGAGGAAATAGTAGGACTTACGAAACAAGAAGAAAAAGAACTTAATTCTAAATTGGCGGCTATTCCGTCAGCTTTTTTAGAGGATTGGATGAAACGCCGGCAAAAAAACTTTGACGTTAATGCTTCTCTTATTGATATGGATAGGAAAGGTTTATTTCGTTTCTTCTTGTTAGGAAGAGATGATACAGCACCTTATTCTCAAAGTCATAAAGAAGGTCGAGAATTTGTAAAACTTGCAGCTGATTTATCGCCAGATATTTTCCAAACCTTTCCTGGAGCCGATCAATTAGGTATGATTATGTTAGTCAGAGCGTACAACAACTTGACGATGCAAATCCCTATAGTTAAGTTGCAATATGCTTCAGGGGCCGGTGGTGATTCAATACCTAGTTACGAAGATCAAAAAGTTGGCAAAACGATTGTTGATCACATTACCGCAGCTGGCGGAATCGTATTTGATAATCCTGTGCATCCTGATTTAGTGTTTGCGGTGAATACTTCAGAAACAGGAAAAACCTTAGAAGCCGGATCGCTTAAAAATACGACAGTGCTTACCCCAAGAATAGCTAAGTTTATTGATGGGATAGAGGCTCAGTTAAAAGAAGAAAATAAAGTGGCGATTGCTGATATTTCATTTGCTAATGGAGCAGACAATGCGCTTATGGCCGAATTATCCAGGCGTAGTTTACTGGATAAACTCAGCGCCTATTCTGGGTGGAATACTGCCAGTAATACTATTGGTTATGCTATTGGGCAGGGGATGATGTCAGGAGCAATGAGCGAAGAAAGTCGCAGGCGTTTGTTGGCCGTTCGTTATCTTGATGATTGGGCTTATGAGGCTAATATTAGAAAAATTTTGGATAATCAATTTGTTTCGCCAAATAAAAGGAGTGCGGTTTATCTTAATGATTTTAAACCAATTTTAACAGCTGAGGCTCAAAGACAGGTACAGGGATTTGCAAAAGAAAATCTTTGGTTTCAACCGGAAAAAATTAAAGTTTCTTTTCCATGGAACAGAATGTTCGAACTACAAGTAGAAGTTAAGCATTAAAGATAAGAGGGCATTTTAAAGCAAGATTAGCTTTAGAATGCCCTCTTGTATCATTCGCGTTTTTTCGAATAAGTAATGTTACTACATACTATAATTTTCGGTTGCGTCCCAACGCCATTGCCAATTCTTCATATATTCGTCGGAAAGTTGTTTGTTGCCATGGAGTATTAGGCAATTTTCGGCGTTATTATGCTCGGCTGAATAGGAAAAGTTGAAAGAACCGGTGATAACATCAATGCCATCGATAATCATGATTTTGCTGTGGGCGATTTGAAAAGCATCATCGACTTTTAGCGGAATAGCATTATTAATTAGGGAAGAGTAAAGATTCCTTAATTTTTTTGCGCGCGATGAGTTTTTATCTAGTCCCGACACATTACTTTTATCAACGATAATTCGAACATCTATGCCGCGTTTTTTTGCGTCGATGAGAGCTTTAATAATTTCGGGAGAGGTAAAACTGTATGCTTGTACATAGACGCTTTTATTAGCTTTGGCGATTGTGTTAGTTATCATTTCGGTTATGCCACCTGCGGGACTAAATGCTACATCAACAGAACCAGTTGCTGGGACTGAGTGAATGCCTTTTAAGGTATTTGGCATAATCGCCGAAGATTGTTCGGCAGAGGTTTGGTTTGTATGGCCGATAATAATACCGGATGTAAATACTGTTAATAGAACAATGAGTGTTATTAGATACTTTTTAAATGAATAGTGCATTGATTCCCTCCTCGCAAATAAAATACAACAAGTTAGGTTAATTTCCTGCAAATAAATTGCTAAATTATTGGATCGATTAATTATTAAGATTTATATAGTTTTTCAATTTCTTTGCGTAAAACGCATATTGACTTGTCCGACTCTAGCTAACAATTATTCTAACAATTTAAGAGTGATTAGCTGATTAGTATTGTCTAGCGTTGTGGAGAATATAGACAAGCTATACTTTAGTGGTTTATGTTATTGTTTATTAGTGCTACTTATTATTATATCCAATAATCATGTTTTAGCTAATTTGACTAATGGTTATGATGAACGGGCTGGAGTAGGTGACGCAATTTTACAACCAGGACTTTATGACGGCGGTGATATTGGGACAGGGGTAATAGGGCATTTAACAAGATTTGTTCCTATTCATAGTGAAATTGCTTCATCGCAGTGTCGCATTGCGAATAAATTCGAAGAGTGGCTTAATAAGTGTGTTAAAGTATTTCAGCCGCGGTACCGGATCAAGGTGCTAAGAGAAACTGAACGAATAAATTATGTGGATTGCGCTGTAGCTGCACCGGTAGATGATGATGCTATCAAGGCTGAGATAATTAACATTGGCGCCGTACGCGGAACAAAAAAAGCGACAGTGGGAATGGTGGTTAAAAAAAGTGGTCGTAGTTCTGGATTGACATCTAGTGTGGTATTGGCAACTGAAGTAACTTGTCAAGTAAGTCTTAGTCATTTTGAGTACGCAATATTTTCCGGACAAATTCTGGCAGGTCCGATGAGTATGCCGGGAGACAGCGGTTCACTTGTTTTGACTGAGGATAATTATGCTGTTGGTTTGCTTTTTGCAGGATCTGAGCAAGTAACTATATTGTGTCAAATTGATAAAGTATTGGAAGCGTTGGATGTTACGCTTATGATATAGCGATTAAAAATAACAAAAAACACCGGGCATTGAGCTGGTGTTTTTTGAGGTGGGTTTTCTTTAATTGACGCGGAATAGCTTGTTTGGCACCGCGTTATTTACATATTCCAGTTTGTTTGACTACTCAGTTCGCGACTGCGGGAAGCTGTGGTGTTTGTAGCACCGCCGGACAATTTGCGAGATAGTTGACTTCTGCTGGAAGTGTGAGAGTAACGGTCAATGTTCTGCATATTATATCGGCTGTCGCTATTTTGAGATTTCCGGTAACGCTGACCTAAGGATTGTCTTGAACCGATATTATACATACCTTGCTCTTGCATAATATTGTAGATCATTTCTGCCGAGTGGTGTTCGTCTTGTTGCAAATTCTCAAATGTTTCCCTAACCATAGAATCATTTGATTCCAGAATAGCATGATCATACAAACTTGACATTGACTTGGTTGTGGCAAGTATGTCAAGCAGCATATCGCGGTCAGACAGCCGATTTCGGCTGGTTGGAGTATTACTACTGCGATAAGCCAAGGTTATTCACCTCCAATATTTTTGTTAGCTCATTTGACTATTGGTCTGACCTAGAATACGCTTAATTTCATTGGCGTGTTGGCGTTTAGCTTTGGCGTGATCTGAAAATAGTGATTTGAACTCAGGCATTTGACATTGATTTGCGTAAACGCTGCATTTTGTCATACAGAGATTTTCCATTTGCAGGGCATCTTCTAAATAGCTCCGCTCTTTGGATGTCAGATTGTTTTGATAAGGCAAATTGTTTCACCTCCTAAATAATGCTAACTTTAATATGTGTATAGAAGCATATTTATATACGTTATAATATTGCTTGCAATATAATAGTACAAGCTGCGTCGACGTATATGTGTACTGAGACAATGATGATCAAGACTGGATGGAGATGGTATTATCTGTTGTCGCGGCTGTCCTTTAGTTTTAGGAGCAGGAAATATTTCATAAACGGGTAATATATAACAAATAGCCTGATGGTTAGACTCTTTTATTGGTTTATGTAGACTGATTGATATTTTGTTAGTGGCGGCGGCTTTTGAGATAATCGGCCATTTTCACTTTTTTATCGGTCAGTCTGGTTAGCAAGCTGCGAAAGTCTTTTATTTTGCCGCTAAAGCAAAGGCGGTCCGCCATAATAATAATATGCATAGTTGTCCCTCCCTCGGAGGTAATATATGATAGGCGGCTGTCAAATATTCCAGGAGGTAAATATGGAAAACTTTACGGAAAAATTAATCGAAAAACAACCCGTGCTTGAGGGAAGAGTGCTTAATGTTCGAGTTGATCGAGTATTGTTACCGAATGGTAAAGAAGCAACCAGGGAAGTTGTTGAGCATCCGGGGGCAGTGGCAGTAGTGCCAATCTTGGATGGTAGTCATGTACTTATGGTGCGTCAATATCGGTATCCGGTTGGAAAAATGTTATTGGAGATACCGGCCGGAAAACTTGATATAGGTGAAAAACCGGAAGATTGTGCTAGACGTGAATTGGAAGAAGAGACTGGCTACGTGGCTGGCAGTCTCGAAAAACTTACGGCAATCTATACTGCGCCGGGGTTTTCTAATGAAATAATTCACATTTATCTTGCCCAAAATTTGTGCAAAACTGTACAGAAGCTTGATGACGATGAATTTTTGACTGTTGAAAAATATTCTTGGCCAGAGATTAAGGAAATGTTGGCGGACGGTGCTATTCAGGATGCGAAAACAATAGCAGGACTTTTGCTGGCAAGGGCAAAATGAAGAAATATTTTGCTGATTTTCACATACATGTAGGTATTAATGAGGCTGGGAAATGGGTGAAGATTCCAACTTCGCGGCAATTAACGCTGCGCAACATTCTGCATGAGGCCGCCAACCGTAAGGGAATGGAAATAATCGGCATTGTCGATGCTCTGTCGCCATTGGTTAGAGAGGACTTAGAACGACTTTTGACTGAGGGCATTTTAGAACTGGATAATGAGGGCGGTTATCGTTATGATAATAAACTGACCCTTATTTTAGGGGCTGAGATTGAGACAACCGAGTTAGATGGCGGCACTGCCCATACGTTAATTTTTCTTCCGGACAAGGCGCAAATGGAAAGTTTTGCTGCTGTAATGCAGCGGTACATAAGGAATATAAATCTTAGCTCCCAGAATGCTCATATGTCACTGGCCAGGCTTATTAGCATTGCTGCGGACTTTGATTCGCTAATTGTTCCGGCCCATGTTTTTACGCCACATAAGAGTGTCTATGGCGCATGTACTGACCGGCTCGTTAACTTACTGAGTGATCGGGAAATTTCAGCGGTTGCGGCTATTGAACTGGGGTTGAGTTCTGATACTCAACTTGCTGACCGAATTAGCGAGCTTGCTGCATTTTCATTTTTAAGCAACTCGGACGCTCATTCACCAGATAAAATAGCTAGGGAATACAATATTGTGGCTCTTGAAACCCCTACTTTCAGGGAATTACAATACGCTTTTAAATATCAGAAAGGACGGGAAATAGCAGCCAACTTTGGCCTTGACCCTCGCTTGGGAAAATATCACCGTACTGCTTGCAACAGTTGCGGTTATATTGCAGAGTCCGATATAGTTGTTTCTGGGCAATGTCCTCGGTGTGGAGGGAGGAAGATTGTCCGCGGTGTTATGGATCGGATTACTATGATTTCTGATTTTGACGAGCCGCATCATCCGGTTTGGCGTCCTACCTATAAACATCAAATACCGTTAAGCTTTATTCCTGGTTTGGGTAAAGCAGCTCTTACTAAACTATTAGATGCTTTCGGCACTGAGATGGCTGTGCTTCACTATGCCGAAGAAGATAAACTTGGGGCATTGGTGGGAGCGAAATTGGCTAAGGCTATTATAAACGTCCGTAAAGGCGAGGCGGTTATTCAGCCTGGCGGTGGCGGAGTGTACGGGAAGATGGCAAAAGAATAGTGGACAAATTGGCATAAATGTTCTTCGCATGACATAGTGTTAAGCAGGGACTATCGGGGAGGAACGCTTATGCCTGTGGCTTTTCGCCAAAAATTGAATGAATACTTTCGCGCAAACATTGTAGCATATTTTTTTATGACACTGATCTTTATTGTGGGAGTTGTAATTGGAGCTTTAGCTGTTAAAACGTTACCTGAAGACCAAAAAATTGAACTTGTCGGTTATCTTAAGCTTTTTTTTCAAGGATTACAGCAACGGCCGACTAATGTAGGTGATTTTGATCTCTTCGGTATTGTATTAATAAATAACCTTAAAACGGTTATTCTCATGTGGCTGTTCGGATTTACTGTGGTCGGTATACCGATTGTTCTATTCATCGTGTTTACCAGAGGTTTTGTTATTGGCTTTACAGTGGGTTTTTTGATTAATGAATATGTTATAAAAGGTTTGGCTTTTGCCTTGACAGCTATTTTACCCCATAACTTTTTTGCTGTGCCTGCAGTGCTTGTGACTGGAGTATCAGCGACCGCGTATTCATTGATGCTGGTACGACGACGCGGTAGGGGTAAAGTTAATTTAATGTATGAGTCTATAGGCTATACAGTAGTTTGTCTTATGATGCTGGCTGTGATGGTTTTTTCCGCGATAATCGAAGTGTATATATCCCCGGTATTTATGAAATTGGTGGCTGAAATGCTAATAAATTAATAGCAATGAGTGGATAAGGGGCTAGCTCATTTGTGAGCTGGCCCTTTCTTAATTTACAGTTTTAAGAATAATCTAAACCTATAGTGAATAAGTATGGTATTAAGTTAAGTACGAATTTACATGGAGTTTTAGGCATGAATTTGGTTTTGTGATCATGGCCGTTTATGATTTACTAGTTCGGATTAACATTTCCGTAGTACTTGTTTTCTGCAATAAAGGAGGAGCACGATGATTTTTAGTATTTCCAAACGGGAGATAGTAAAGTACTCTAGGTTATTATTAAAATTATTTATTGTCCTTATCATCGTGTTTATTATATTGACTAAGCTATTTGATGTTCTTGGTAATATTTATAAATACATTCCAAAAACCCGTGAAGAACAGTACAATGAAAGGCCACTACGGGTTATTTCCAGTACTACCAAAAATACATAGCGTTAGTTTACAAAAAAAAGTGCAGTTTTGACAGGGAAACAAAGGAAAGCGTCTTCTTATGTCGAATAGAACTATTGATACCATCGAGTGAGTGCGTCTATACTTATAAATATTGGCGATAAAAGGGTGGTTGAGTTGATATGGAAGGTTACGTCAACGAGTTTATCAATTATCTGGCGGTGGAGCGAGGCTTAGCTCAAAATACCTTGGAATCTTACGGAAGAGATTTGCGGCAGTATCAAAATTTCCTGCAGAGCGGACAGCTTGACTTTATTAAGGACTCTAATCGCAATACGATAATCAATTATCTTAGTAACCTTCAAAGCAAAGGTCGTGCTGTCTCAACGATATCTCGAAATCTTGCCGCCATTAAGTCGTTTTATCAATACTTGGTTCGTGAACGGTATTTGGAAAAAGATCCTGCTGTGCATTTGGAGTCTCCTAAGTTGGAGAAAAAGTTGCCGAAGGTTCTTTCTATCGGAGAAGTGGAAGAACTGTTAAGACAGCCGAATACCTTTTTGCCGGCAGGCTTGAGAGACAAGGCGATGCTTGAGTTGTTATATGCAACCGGAATTAGGGTCTCTGAACTAATTTCTTTGAATATATCCGATGTTAATCTTGACATGGGCTATATCAAGTGTTTCGGAAAAGGAGCCAAGGAACGGATTGTTCCCTTGGGATCGATAGCCGCTAAATGTGTTCAAGAGTATATTCAGCGGGGACGTCAAAAACTTGTTCGTACATATGAAGAAGCAGCGCTGTTTGTTAATCATCATGGTAATCGTCTCACCAGACAAGGTTTTTGGAAAATAATAAAAAAATACGCTATGGAAGCAAGTATTAATAAAGAAATTACGCCTCATACTTTGCGGCACTCTTTTGCTACGCATCTTTTAGAAAATGGAGCTGATCTCCGCTCGGTACAGGAAATGCTTGGCCATGCGGACATTTCTACGACCCAAATTTATACTCATGTTACCAAAAATCGGCTTAAAGAAGTGTATGACAAATCCCATCCCCGTGCATGATAGTAGGTATGTAACCGCTATTTTAGCAGTACAGAGTTTTCATGGTGCATGTAATGGAGGAGAAGCTGGCTTTGTTTAAAAGGATTGTTGTAGTTGTGTTAGATAGCGTCGGTGCTGGTGCTATGCCTGACGCTGCTGAATATGGCGATGCTGGCGCTAATACATTGGGGAATATAGCTCGTTCGCAAGGCGGGCTTTTTTTGCCGACATTGGAGAAACTAGGGTTAGGATGCATTACAGAAATTGATGGAGTTCGGCAAGATATTAAACCGATAGCATGGTATGGGAAGATGGCTGAAATTTCGACAGGGAAGGACACGACTACTGGTCATTGGGAAATGGCCGGATGTCCGGTATTTACTCCTTTTCCTGTATATCCTGATGGTTTCCCTGCCACAATGATTGAAAAAATAACTGCAATTACTGGTCGGCAGGTAATTGGCAATAAAGCGGCTTCAGGAACGGAGATTATCGCTGAATTAGGCGATAATCATGTGAATACCGGTTCGCTTATTATATATACTTCGGCGGATAGTGTACTGCAAATTGCTGCTCATGAAGAAGTGGTACCGCTGGAGGAACTTTATTTGATTGGGAAAAGAGTTCGGCGCGAAGTGTGTATCGGTGAGCATGCTGTGGGGCGGGTTATTGTCCGACCGTTTATTGGGTCTCCTGGTAAGTTTATTCGTACACCTAACCGCCATGACTATAGCTTGGAGCCTCCGGCTCTAACCGTGTTGGAGTTGCTGGCGAGGTCTGGCCGGGAAGTTGTTGGTGTTGGTAAAATCTCGGACATCTTTTCAGGGCGAGGAATAACCAAATCATATCCGACAAAATCCAATGATGATGGCATTGAGACTGTTGTGCGATTGTTGACAGAAACAAATTGTGAAGGTCTGGTAATGGCGAACCTAGTTGAGTTTGATAGCCTTTATGGTCATCGTAATGATAGTGTTGGTTATGCAAAAGCGCTTGAAAGATTGGATGGTCAACTAGAACTAGTTATTTCTTTGTTGAAGGATGCAGACCTCTTAATTGTTACTGCTGATCACGGCTGTGATCCTACTACAAAGGGAACCGACCATACTCGGGAATATGTGCCGTTGATAGCATGCTATAAAGGGTGTTCTGCTGGAGAACTAGGGGTTCGGAGAACTTTTGCAGACATTGCCGCCACAATTGCCGAGAATTTTTCCTTAGGTGCTTTAGAGTACGGCAATAGTTTTCTTGGAGAACTTTATGATAAATGATCATATATTTTGGCTGGATGATTAATATTTATTCCAACTTATAAACAAAAACAGGCTATGCTGATCTTTTTGCTTCGGTGTAGCCTGTTTTTGTTTATAAGTTTTTAGTGGTTCTTATCTGGTTGGTAGAGTTAACATAAGATTTGACTTTAGCAGGATAAATTGAGCTAAAACAAAGCGAAATATGACTGAAAATGGCTACTTTACATCTGTGAAGTAGTCATTTCATTATATAGTGATAAATTAAATATTTTAAGTTGCAAATTATCGAACTGAATTGAGTGTTAAAAATATATTAAATTTATTAATTTCTTCATAAAAAATATAAAATAAAACACAAAAAAGGGAAATGTTGAATATTGTAGAAATAAGATAAAATAGAAGAAATCATGTCGATAAACATAAGACGACAAAGCGCGATATTAAGAGTAGCTTTTCCCTTACGGGATAAAGGGAGACTGATATGAAGAAATTAGCGTCAAATATATTTGCGATGTTGGTACTGGGAATCAATTTGGCCTTGGTTTTAGATTATAAGCAAGCACGTATTAGACGGTTGCTATATTTACGGAATGGTGCAGAGGGGGATTTCTCTTGCGCCGATTTAACTGGTGCCCAGCTGGCGCGGGGGAATTTTATTAATGCCAATTTTAGCGGCGCTGTACTTATTAAGGCAAATTTAGCGGAAGCCGATTTTCGGTATGCGAATCTAAGCGGGGCAAATTTGGCTGGGGCAACGATGAGGGGTGCTATAATGTACCACGCGGTTTTAACAAACGCTGATTTGACTTTAGCTGTATTGAATGATGCTACGCTTGCAAAAACAAATTTGGATGGTGTGGACTTTACCGGCGCTAAGTTGAAGCAGGCAAATCTTCAGGAGTCATCACTTAAGGGGGCGAATCTAGAGTTGGCTGATCTTTCAATGGCGCAGTTGAATGGCGCTGACCTACGTAATGCCAACTTTGGTGATACGGACCTAAGTTATGCGGATTTAAGTGGCGCAAATCTGGCGGGGGCAAACTTGTACGGCGCTAATTTGACCGGGACTAAAGGGCTGCAGGTAAGATGAAATAAAGGAGCAGTGTAATGCCTAGCAAGATAAAACTATTTTTTTGCGGTGTACTTTTGTGGCTGGTGTCAGGATTATTAATTAGTAGATTGGCCCAATATAACTATTATTTGGGATGGGGAATATGGGTAGGTATAGCATTAGTGGCAAGTGTCGCAGTTTCAATAAAGTTAAAAAAAATTACTGAAATGCGATGGGGAATAGCTTTGGTGCTGGGGTGTCTAATTGTGCCCTATTTACGTGACATATTTGTTGTAAGTTATATTATGTGGGGCTATAGCCGGTGGAAAAAGAAAACCATAGAGGCTTTGGGCACAAGCGAGATTGAAAAGCCAAAGGTGCATTTTTTAGTTGGTGTAAAAGTTAGATATTTTCTGTTATGGTATGTCGTTAGTGTTATTGTTGCGCTAATCGGCGCTGTCGGTGCAATGGTATTCTTTAAGTTGGATAGTAAGGATATGCTTCCTCTGGGTATTATTATTGGTTTTGTAGAATATGGTGTAATGCTTTTTTGGATTTTGGGAAAATTTGAAAAATATGATATCGGCTTTAGGAGATTTATTGGAGTCTTTCCAAAAGACTGTTTATGGCAGAAAGATATGGTTGTGCTTTTATTTGCTGCGATGTTTAGCTTGGGAATAAGCCATTTTGTGTTGTATGCGGAGTCATTTGTTTTTCCTGAGCATGTACGAGATATATTTGAATTTAATCCTTTGCGTGGCTCATCTGGTCTTAGCGGATTAATTTATCAAAGTTTGTATGGAATATTAATAGTAATCATTGGTCCGATTATGGAAGAATTTATTTTTAGAGGTATAATCCTACGGCGGCTAGTAGCGAAGTGGGGCTTAACAATGGGAATTATTGTTTCGTCGTTTTTATTTGGGATAGCTCACCTGGATGAACGAATGTTTGGGACTTTTATGGTTGGCGTAATACTAGCGGTGCTTTATGTAAAAACTAAGACAATTTTAATACCTATATTGGCCCATATGCTTAATAATTTCGTGGCATATGTATTGCTTTGTATGTCGTTATTTTTTCAGCAACCAGACATAGTCAATATCAATGGGCAGCTTCTGGCAGAACTTTGGACAGGGGCTATATTCTTGATTGTTTCCCTGCCTGGGATTTGCTATTATCTTTGGAATAACTGGCCTAAGGAAGTTGGGGATGAATTTATGTTGACAACTGATCGTTAGATTATAATAAGCTAATTGTGAAATCGATATTAAGCATTGAGATGAGTTTGCGAGTGTAAATTGGCGTATGCTGGATCTAATCTGACGAAAGTGCGAAGAGGAAATGTGAAATATATATGAAATGTAAACAAGCAGTATGTGATAATCAGATGATAATTGAATATAAGTCTAGTACTAATTATTTACAGCGTGCTGAAGCAAGGGCTGGTGGTATGAAACTGGTTAATGAGATAATTATGCTACTAATTGGTTTTGCTCTTTTTGGCATAGGCGCATGCGGTGTGTTTAAGTGGTACGTATTAAATTACCCTATTTCATATTTCTCCATAGAGCAACTGTTGTATGTATGGTCTGTGTTTTATGGAATATATATAGTATCATCAGCTAATACTCCGATAAAGATGCTATCCTCAAGGAGGTTTTATATTAATTCTATTGGGTTAGCGGGTGCAATTTGTTTTCTGGCATTGATAATCGTTTTATGGGTAAAATTATTACTTTGGAGAATAGAAAATCCAGCACCGTTTAATCTATCTAATGTATTTGCTGCTATTCCAGGAAATAATCTGTCTTCGCTTTCCAGGGAAAGCCCTGAGTTTATAAAAAAATTCTTTCGAATAGTTTATAGTACTGGGTTTTTATTACCTTTCTACATTCCAATTTTTGCAAGTCTAATAAAGCTACGTTATGAAAAAGTATGGCAATATTTATTGTCAGGGCATTTACTCCAGATATTTTTAGTAACCCCTTTATATTTGTTGTTTCAAGTACAAGAAATATGGTATGTTAACGGCATTCCTGATGGGTTAGGCCGCATGTTTTTTAGTGAAGTGGAAAGGAACTTTATGGTTTCCTGGTGTTTTCCCAGCATGCAAACATCTATAGCAACAGCTTCGTTGCTTGTCGCACTTCAAGAACCATATAAAATATTTAAATGGTCTTGGTGTACTTATTGTGTTCTGGTTGTTATAGCGACGCTGTGGTTAGCTGTACATTGGGTTGTAGACGTGGTTTTGGGGATATTGATTGGATATGTAGCTGTATATTTGGCGAATCGTATAATCGGGAGCCTGATGTTTCAAAAATATATTCTAGGTATAGATGGGACGTCGGAGGTTGAAGCCGACAGAAGGTATAATGTATTTGATGGTGTTTTTGACAAATAAAACGGACGCTGCAGATGTTTAGGATTTGCAGCGTCCGTTTTATTTGTTAAAAATTTTGGCAGGGGGAAATATCTTATTTACTAATTAACATTTTGACAGATATAAACATTAAAAAAATGGCAAAAGCCTTTTTTAATATATCGGCAGGGACGATTTGGGCAATTTTGCCACCAAACATTCCTCCGATAAGTAAGGTTATGCAAATCACTATTCCAGCCTTGATATCGACATTGCCATTTTTATAGTATTGCCAAAATGCCAGCATTCCAACTGGTGGCAACATGACAGCAAGAGAAGTTCCCTGTGCCTTTAACTGGCTAAAGCCGCATAAATATATCAATGCTGGGACAATGATTATTCCTCCGCCAATGCCAAAAAAGCCGCTCAAGAGCCCTGCAACTACTCCAACTAATGCATATAAAATGAGTTCCATGTTGTTAATCCTCCTTCTGATGATACAGCTAGATATTATTTTACTACAATTTCACATAAAAGGTAAAACCAATTAAGCATTCTGGTTAGAAAATATATGTATTGAAGAGATACTATAATAAAGCTTAGTGTTGAGGAAAAGTTATTGATTTTGGCAGGAAACTACTGACAAACTATATAAGTCGCGACAGTGGAAATAAAAGTCTCAACAGTGAGTGCAAGTATATGTGACCTTTAACTTGAGGGTAGACGCAAAGCGTTGCTTTAAGCGCGGTGAGCAACCATGTCTACGATTATTGATGCCCCGGTGTAAGCAGAATATCCGGTTTATAAGGAAACCAAGTTTTTTTGGTCGCAATTGTCATAAATTGTTTCCTATTCAAGTTGGTATAATTAGCTATTGTAATTAGTTTTTGCTATTTGTAAGAGCTATAATAGAAGGAGGGATAGAAATATTATATGGGAGAAAAAGTTGGAAGAGGTATTGGAGATGTCAATGATTATTGGTACAATAAAAATTAGTGGTGGTAACATAACAAAGCTTTGAATATATGACTGAAGGGAGCTAGTATAGATGAGCAAGTATTGGAGTCAAGTAGTACGCAGTATTGAACCTTATGTTCCTGGTGAACAGCCTAAAGATAAGACGTATGTGAAACTAAATACCAATGAAAACCCTTATCCTCCATCACCCAAGGTGTTAGCAGCTATTCGGGAGGCGGCAAATGAGAACTTAAGACTGTATCCTACCCCTACGTGTGATGAGTTGCGACAATGTATTGCCCAATATTATGGCTTAGCTAAAGAAGAAGTATTTGTAGGAAATGGCTCAGACGAGGTTCTGGCTTTTAGTTTTCAGGCGTTTTTTAATCCGGGAATACCAATTTTATTTCCGGATATAACCTACAGTTTCTATCCGGTATATTCTGCATTATTTCATATTGACTATAAAGTTGTCCCGCTTAATGGAGATTTCTCTATTCCTGTTGAACAGTTTTTTGAAAATAATGGGGGGATAATTTTCCCTAATCCTAATGCTCCTACAGGCAAGTACATACCTCTTGAAGCAGTAGAAGCTATTATACAACGAAATACTGAGCAGGTGGTTATTGTTGATGAGGCGTATATTGATTTTGGCGGCGAGTCGGCGGTTAAGCTTATTAAGAAATACTCCAATTTATTAGTTGTTCAAACGCTGTCAAAATCACGTTCGCTAGCAGGATTGAGGGTTGGACTGGCATTAGGCCAAAAAGAGCTGATTGATGGTCTAGATAGGGTAAAAAACTCTATCAATTCTTATACGCTTGATCAGTTAGCGCTTGCTGGGGCACTTGCATCATTCGAAGATGAGAAATATTTTCAGGAGACAAGACGAAAAGTTATTGCGACACGGGATAACTTTTCGGCGAGCTTAACTGCTAGCGGGTTTAATGTTATTCCTTCAAAGGCCAACTTTATTTTTATCAGTCATTCGCAAATGAATGCAGATGAAATTTATCAACGGCTAAGAGAAAAAGGAATTCTAGTTAGATACTTTAAAAAACCAAGAATAGATAATTTTTTAAGGGTAAGTATTGGTTCGGATGAAGAAATGGCGACGCTACTTCAGGCATTAAATGAGATTGTATAAAGGTATAGTGTGAAACCAATAAAAACACCTCCTGTGATAATACACATTGGGGGTGTTTCTATTTTGGTTCCAGTTAGTTTTTTATTCTAAAGTCCTCTTTTTCGAAGTTCTTCTTCGGTACTAATCAGATTAATGCAGAGGGTAAGCAACTCTGCGGCTTGTTTTAAATCTAATAGGGAGGGGAGTGTGGGAGCAATCCGGATATTTTGGTCTAACGGGTCCAGACCATATGGGAAGGTTGCTCCGGCTGATGTTAGAACTACTCCGGCTTCGGCGGCCATAGTAACTACTTTTTTAGCGCAACCCGGCTGGGTATTAAGATTAATAAAGTAACCGCCCTGCGGTGTGCTCCAGGAACAAAGATTTTTTACAGCTAGTTGAGTTTGCAAAATATTTAATACTAAATCGAATTTTGGTTTGATAATTGCTGCGTGTCGACGCATGTGGTTTTCAATGCCAGACAAGTTTTTAAAGAATCGGATGTGGCGTAATTGGTTAAGTTTATCGGGCCCCAGGGTTTGTATAAGCATTTGTTTTTTTAGCCAGGCTATATTGGTTTCGCTGCTGGCAAGCATAGCGATACCAGCGCCGGGAAAGCTAATTTTAGAAGTAGAGGCAAATATAAAACAGCGATTGGGGTGATTAGCTTTTTGGCAAGCGGTCAAAATATTCTGTAGCGAGTCCGGAGTATCAGTTAGATGGTGCAATGCATAAGCGTTATCCCAAAAAATCCGAAAATCCGGGGCTTTGGTGGACATTTTGGCAAGGCGTGTTACTATAGCGTCGGAATAGGTAATGCCAGTAGGATTACTGTATTTTGGTACGCACCAAATTCCTTTAATAGCAGAGTCGGCTGCTACCAACTTTTCCACTTGATCCATATCGGGGCCATCGCTTAAGTAGTCAATTCTAATCATTTCAATTCCAAAGTATTCGCATATTGCAAAGTGGCGATCATAGCCAGGGCTGGGACAGAGAAATTTGATTTTAGGAAGTTTGCCCCAGGGGGTTTCGCTGTCAGGAAGACAGTGTAATATAGCTCGGGCTACCAGATCGTGCATCAGAGTTAAACTGGAGTTACCATCGACAATGATTTCGGTGGGTTTTACTTCCAGGATTTCGGCGCAAAGTTTTTTTATTTCGGGAAGACCGTCTATTCCACCGTAGTTTCGGCAATCAATTCCATCAGCTGCCAAATAATCGGAGCTACTGAGGCAGTCGATAAGCCCAAGCGATAGATCCAACTGTTCTGTGCAAGGCTTGCCTCGTGACATATCCAATCTGAGATTTTTATTCTGAAACTCTTTGTAGTTGTAAGATAAAGCAGAATAATATTCTTGAAGGTCTGAGTTATTTAATGTTTGCAATTCAGCCATAATGCATCGCTCCTTTAACCTTTTACCATTATACGAAACTTAGTAAACACTCGACAAGAGCTTAACGACAAAAAAATGTGTTTATTGCATTTTAGGGTATGTATTTTATTCGAAAATAGCCTTAAAAAAGTAAAAACCGCTTTTGTGGTCCTAAATTATGGTAAATGGCATAGGGTGGAGCGTTGGGATTAAACAAAAAAGAAGTACAGCTTCCGAATCTATCGGATGGTGTACTTCTTTTGGGTCACACAATTTATTTGCTATAGCAATTTGAAAAGTGCGATCCGAGTTTTACGTATTTTTCTAATGCGACAATAGCGTCAGCGCAGTGTGAATCGTTTCCGATGTCCAGTTCTTGGGCACCAATTGCTTCTTCTATGATAGATTTAATTTCAAATGAGCAATAACCCAAAAGAGCTAGACGCTTAAAGAGTTGCTGGATACGCTGTTTCATATTTCTTCCTCCGTTCTCAATTACCGGTAATTCTGACACTCCGAGGTGTCATCAGCCGCAAATTACCTTTCGACTTTTACCAATACTGAGTCAGAATAGAGTTTAAAGCCAGCATCATGCCCCATACTACAATGTTTTAACTAAGTTCTTAGGTAAATAATCTTTTCTAGAATAACATGTGGAGCGCTGGATGTCAATAAAAAATAACAGCGTCTTATGCCGGAGTGGTAATAGGCAGGACAAAATGCAAAATAGTGACGAAGTGGCACACGCTGCCGCCAATGACAAAAAAATGCCAGACAGTGTGATTATAGGGTAGCTTTCGGCAAAGGTAAAATCCGGCGCCGATAGTGTATAATAGGCCGCCAGCAACTAACCAGCATAGGCCAGCAAAGGGTAATGCGATGATTAGCGGTTTAATGAATACTATAACAAACCATCCCATTGAAATATAACAAAGCGTAGAAAATATTTTGAACCGTTTCACAAAAAGAATTTGCTGGATAACGCCAATGGTTGCTAAGCCCCATATAATCCCGAAGACGGTCCAGCCTAATACGCCACGAAGTATTACAAGCGCAAATGGGGTATAAGATCCAGCAATCAAAAGGTATATTGCCGCATGGTCGCAGATTTTAAAGACATATTTTAGCTTTTGATTCTGAAAACTGTGATAAAGAGTGGAGGCTAAATATAAGAGAAAGAGAGAAACCCCGTAAATGCTAAAACTTATGCGATGCCAGATGTTACCGTAGATCGAGGCTGCTACAATAAGAGCAATAAGCCCGACCAGTGCTAATATAGCGCCGACGCCGTGTGTAACAGCATTAAGAATTTCCTCAAGTTGTTCTTGCCGTGAAGCAAGTATTGTCATAGGACAGACCTTCTTTCTGCGTTGTTACTATATTATGATACATGTTGCACAAGAAAATATGCGTTTATTGCTCTGTAATAATATTATAGCATCAGAATTCTGAGGATAACCAGTATTTAGAGAAAAATATAATTCAACAATTTTTTTTCAAGGCTAATTTTCTAGGAAGCGAAAAATGCTTTTCGTAGGTGTGTTTCATGCTATAATTGGATATAGCTGGGAATATACTGCGTTGTAGTTAAGCGAAAAGAATACTAAGTCTTACTATATAAGTAAAGCAAGCAATTTTTTACAATGCGCCTCTATTTGTATTTGGTAATATATAAGGCGGAGGGGATGTTATGTATGGAAATCTCAGAAAAGTGATAAATGCTATAGTGGGCAGACAGCAGTTGCTAGCAAACCTTATTATGATAACAGTAATAGCTTTTTGGGGTATTTCATTTATCAGCATAAAAATAGCGGTAAGTGAAATACCGCCTACGACAATGGCTCTTATTCGATTTGCAATTGCTTCGACGCTGTTGTTAATAATTCTAAAGAGAGTTGAGCCGAATAGAAAAGTTGATAAGAAAGATGTTCCGCAAATATTACTTGGTGGTGTGCTTGGTATCACCATATATTTTTATTTTGAAAACCTAGGGGTGAAGCTGACAACAGCGTCAAACGCATCATTGATTGTAACGACTGTCCCGATAATTGCGATTACTCTTGATGTAGTATTTTATCATGGCAGGATATCTATTTTGAAACTGGCAGGCATAGGTATGGCGGTTATAGGAACTTATCTATCAGTTACCGCCAATGGGAATATCGATATTAACTCAAATAATTTTGTTGGGAATATGTTAATGGTAGGAGCTATGTTATCTTGGGCGCTTTATACTATTGTCAATAAATCATTACAGGATAAGTATTCAGGGGTATTTCTTACTACATGTCAAACAGTAGTGGGAACGTTATGTTTAATACCGTTATCGTTGTTTGAATATAGGGAGTGGCAGTTTTTTTCGCTTGTTTCCTTCTGGAATGTATTGTTTTTGGCAGTCTGCTGTTCAGTAGGATGTTATGTTTTGTACTTATATGTGCTCAAACGGTTGGATGTAACAATTACAACACTTTACTTAAATTTGGTTCCGGTAGTTGGGGTGATCAGTGGGTATCTGATACTGAATGAGAATGTGCAGTTAATTCAGTTGGCCGGTGGCGTGCTTACGATTATTGCAATAATTATAGTTAATTTTGAGCAAGTATTGGTAAGACGTTTGTGATTGGAGGATGTTTTTTAGAATGGAACTTGTTGAGAGATCGATCTGTTTAAATGTGTACGAAGTGTAAAATCGCCTTGAATGAAGTTGGCACCGAGTAATCGGTGCCAACTTCATTCAGGGCGATTTAGAGTAGAATGCTATTGGTAATGAGCGGAGAAAAATTATTAAAAGGTTAACTTGCTGGAAATATGTAGTTGACAATGCTTTGGAGGTGGACTATACTTTTAAACTGGAACTTATAAGATTATTACAATATGATTCCATTGTGGAGGATATGAATGGTAAAACGATATGCATTAACCGATTTTATTTATGCTGCAGTTTTTGCGGCTTTGACTGCGGTTTTGGGAGCTATTTCGATTCCGATTCCGTTTAGCCCAGTTCCGGTTAGTGGCCAGTCTTTAGGGATTATGCTTACAGGAAGTATCTTGTCAGCAAAACAGGCGGCTCTTAGTGTGTTGACATTTCTTTTGCTTGGTGCAGTGGGGATACCTGTTTTTGGTGGCTTAACAGGCGGAATCGGAGTTCTTGTCGGTCCCAAAGGCGGGTATCTCACTGGTTTTTTTGCAGGAGTAATTATTATTGCACTAGTAAAAGGTTCAACAGATAAACTATGGCGTCTAGCGCTAGCTAATGTTGTCGGTGGAATTTGTGTCGTTTATATACCGGGGGTATTATGGCTGAGCTTTGTTACTGGCGTTGATTTGAACAAAGCAATAATGATTGGTGCTTTGCCTTTTATTCCAGGGGACTTATTTAAGGTATTTGTCGCTGCCGTTATTGGGACTGCTGTGAATAAGCATTTTCTGAGAACGGTGGCTCGTTGAAATGATAGAAGACTTGCAGAAACAGAATTTTGGAGAAGTGGTGGACGCAGTGAATGTTGGACATGAAAGTGTTTTTATGTGTTAGCTTAAAGCAACTAGAATTGCACCTATTGCTATTAGCCCTACACCAACTATGTTTAATAAACTTAGTTTTTCACCTAAAAAAGCCACCGCGAGTATGGTGGCTATATTTTATCAGATATAATGTTGTGGATTTAACTGATGTTGCCTTGACCGATAACAATTAATAGCAGAAACAGCGCCATAATTATTGCACGGACGGCGGTCGCGGTATTAGCGTCCGCCGTTTGTAGACCGATTTTTCCGAATATCCCTACAAGGGCAGCGGTAATTGCCGACAAAACTCCGAAGATAAGCCAAAGATTATCCATGCGACCATTTTCTTTCGTTAGAAAACAGAGCAAGAAGCTTTATACAATAAGTCTTCTTATATCGGTAAATAGTGTAAATACAGTTAGACCAAGTACGAAAATCCAGCCAGCGATGGCAAGTGGGAAGTGAAGCTTAAGGAAGACTGGATGCAATTTTTCTGTGAAATAAAGTAGAATCTTGCCTCCGTCCAAAACTGGAATAGGTAATAGATTTAATATAAAAAGATCTAGGCTGATAATAGCCAAAAAGTTCAAAGCGTTTAAAGCACTGATGCCAATAAATTCTCCTCCTTGAGCTACTATGCCGACGATGCCGGTAAGTTGATCAGGTTGGGAAACCATCAAGTGCAGTGAAGCGGCCATGTTATTAAGTACCGAAAGCGATTGGAGTACAGGTTTAAATAAAAAATTGTCTACGGAAAAACCGTGCCAATATACATTTATTATGGCAAGGCAGAGGAGAGGCAAGATTGCGCTGGCAATAGGTCCTCCAGCTGCCATGATAATTCGTTTCCATGGGGAAATTTGGAAAAATTCTTTTTGGGTTTCGATATTAGGTAATACATAGCCTCCAAAAGGTAATAAAGACAGGCGGTATTCGGTTGCTCCGATCTTTTTTTTCCATAGTGTAGGACCAAAGCCAATAGAAAATATTCTGATCGGAATTTTTGCCCAATAAGCAGCTACAAAATGGCCGAATTCGTGTATTAATATTACCAAACCCATTAACAAAAGCGTCATAAAGTAGTTCATCTTATTATTATGTCCTCCATTAATTCAATGATCCTTTAAATAGATTAACAAAAATCAATCTAGAAATCAAATTAAAATTAATAAAAAAGGGGTATGCTGTTAATAAATTTAGTAAGTTTGTGTTATTGGGTTAATAAAATAAAAGATTTTTGTCGAAAAATATCGATTTGCAAAGGAAAAAGTTGATGTATGACGATATGCTGGACGAGATATAAAATGACTGCCAAGCTAGTAGCTTGAGCAGTCATTTTGCTTTATTCAATTACTAAGCGGTGATATGTCTTTTTGCCTTTACGGACAAGTATACTTCCGTCGATAAATAGGTTGGCGCTCAGACTGAAATCTGGGTCAGTAATTTTGATGTCACCAAGGTATAGGCCGCCTTGACTAATGAGTCGTCGTCCTTCGCTTTTTGAAGCAATGATTCCGTTGGCTGTCAGGATGTCAATTAGTTTAGCGGACGCTTCGGCTAGGGTAATTGTAACGGTAGGGGCGTTCTCTAAGGCTCCTGTTCCTCCAAACAAGGCCTCGGCTGCCTGCTGAGCTTTGTTTGCTTCTTCCTGGCCATGGACGATTTTTGTAATTTCAAAGGCTAGGGCTTTTTTGGCGATATTAATTTCTTTGTCCTTAAGTGCTCCAAGTTTACGGACTTCATCCATCGGCAGGAATGTCAAGAGGGCCAGGCACTTTTCTACATCGGCATCGTCAATGTTGCGCCAGTATTGGTAGAAGTCATATGGAGAGGTTTTTGCCGGATCCAGCCAAAGGGCTCCTTTCTCGGTTTTACCCATTTTCCGGCCGTCGCTTGTGGTAAGTAAGGTGAATGTGAGGCCGTAGGCAGGTTTGCTTTCTTTACGGCGGATAAGCTCGACGCCTTGAATAATGTTGGACCATTGATCGTCGCCGCCCATTTGCATTATGCAGTTAACGCGGCGGTTGAGTTCAAGAAAATCGTAGGCTTGCATTAGCATATAGTTGAACTCCAGAAAGGATAGGCCCTTTTCTAGTCGCTGCTTAAAGCATTCGGCGGTGAGCATTCGATTTACAGAGAAGTGAACGCCGATATCCCTAAGAAAGTTGACATAATTAAGACCGAGCAGCCAGTCGGCATTGTTCATCATCAGTGCTTTTCCATCCGAAAAGTCGATGAATTTTTGCATTTGAGTTTTGAATCTTTCGCCGTTTTGGCTAATAAGTTCTTGGGTCATCATTTTGCGCATATCAGTTTTGCCGGAGGGGTCACCAACCATAGCCGTGCCACCGCCAATAAGACAGATGGGGCGATGGCCATGTTGTTGCATATGAGCCATGACCATCATGCCAAGGAAGTGGCCGACATGTAGGCTGTCGGCTGTAGGATCAAAGCCAATGTAGAAGGTGACTTTTTCGTTTGCGAATAGCTCGCGAATTTCATCTTCGTGGGTTAGTTGTTGAATAAAACCGCGTTCTTTTAAAACGTCAAAAACAGACACAATTAATAGCCTCCTTATAATGAAAACTAAATAAATAAAAGCCCGTCCCTCCTAATGAGGGACGGGCTTAAAACCCGCGGTACCACCCTTGTTGCCAATACAAAGCCGCTTAACGAAGGGTCAAACCCTTCAAGCCTGTAACGGCGGCTACCGACTCGGCCTACTATTACCTTCAGCCTGCAGCTTGCGGGTGTATTTCAGTCAATCGGTTTGCCAAGTCGCACCGTTCCCTCGGCTCTCTGAAAAACAAAAATGACTTACTTATCCCGCGCATCGCATTTAAACGAAATTCATTTATATGTAATATAGCAGTAACCTATGGTATTGTCAATAGGGGAGGCTAAGATGTGTGTTAAAGGAATTTATTGTGAAGAGTAGAAATTATATTAAAAAGGAGTGATTATTGTGAAGAAATGGGTATGCAAAATTTGCGGTTATGAACATACTGGCGACACGCCGCCTGATGTTTGCCCGATATGTGGGGTAGGGCCAGAAAATTTTATGCTTCTAACGGAAGTGAATACTCTTAAAACAGATGTTGTTCCTGGAAAACAATGGAAGTGTACGGTTTGTGACTATATTCATGACGGAGATGATCCACCAGAGGTGTGCCCGATATGTGGGGTAGGGCCTGATAAATTTGTTTTGATAACCAATTTGGCTGGTGCGCTTACCGAAAAGACGGTTGCTGCTGCAGACGAAGGGATGTACAGAGCAGCTCTGGAAAAAATCAGCTATGGTCTTTATATTGTGACAAGTAAGGATGAAAATAAAATCAACGGTCAATGTGCTAATACTGTTTTCCAGATAAGCAATCAGCCGTCGATTATAGCTGTGGGCATCAACAAACGCAATCTAACCCATGAGTATGTGATGAAAAACGGAGTACTTGCGATATCAATTTTACGGGAAAATGATATTGCTGCTGTGCGTAATTTTGGCTTTAGTTCCGGGCGGGAGCGTAATAAATTTGAAGCGGGTGGATTTATTATTGGGCGTGAAGGTTGCCCAATATTGAAAGAATGTGTTGCGTACTTGGAGGCTCGAATTATTCCTGAAAAAACAGTTGATGTGGGAACCCATTCTTTATTTATTGCAGAGGTTACTTCCGGCGGCTTAGTGGAAGATGCCGAATGTTTGACATATGCTTTGTATCAAAAACTAAAGTCGGGGAAGAAATAGAATATAAGATATTATCGCCGTTTCCGCTTTTCTTTTAAGAGATCGTATTGCAAGATTTTTTGCGTTAGTTTTTGTTTTAGACTAGTTTCTACAGCGTGGTTTTGACAGTGGCGTAGCATTTCTTGTAAGATGGCAATTTCTTTTTTTAGGCTTGCTTCTTCAGGAAGCATTCCGGCATTTTTTAGGATTTTGTATTCTAGACGAAGATCGGGCGGTACATTTTTTTCGGCGTCAAGATTGAGCGGTTTACCGCTGCCTGGAAGATTATTAAGTTCACCATTCTCAATGGCTTCAAGGATCTTTTGTTCTGCTATTATAAACAGGGCATCTTTCATAACTAATCACCTTATGTTTTATTAATATAATACCTTATAGTCCCAATAATAGTAAGGAGTATTATTGAAGGAGGCAATTTTGGGTGAAAAAATCCAAAATGCTATTGCGTAGAGCAGAAAAGTATATTTTTCTTTTTATTGGTTCAATCCTGGCCGCCGTTGGGTTGGAAATATTTTTGATTCCTAACCAGATTATTGATGGTGGAATAGTTGGCATTTCAATTATGGCTAGTCATATTACCAAGCTGCCATTAAGTTTATTCCTCGTTGTTTTAAATTTGCCATTTCTTTATTTGGGGTACAAGCAGATCGGGAAGTCATTTGCAATAGCTACGATGTTTTCGGTAGTATCTTTATCATATTGGGTTTCTTTTTTTCATCCAATTCCAGAGCTGACTAACGATTTATTTCTGGCAGCAGTTTTTGGCGGAATTGTTGTTGGAATAGGGGTTGGCCTTATTATACGCAGTGGTGGATCGCTTGATGGAACTGAAATAGTTGCTATTTTAATGGATAAGAAATCCGGTTTCTCGGTAGGAGAAACAATCATGCTTTTTAATCTTTTTATTCTTGGTAGTGCCGGACTGGTTTTCAGTTGGGATAAGGCGATGTATTCACTGGTAGCTTATTTTGTGGCATTCAAGGTGATTGATTTGACTATCGAAGGGTTGAACGAATCTAAAGGTGTTATGATTGTATCGGAACGTCCGGAGGAAATCGCCGATGCCCTTATGGCTAGGTTAGGACGGGGAGTTACTGTGCTTCATGGCGAAGGGGGCTGGAGCGGAGAACAGAAGAAGGTACTGTATTCAGTATTGACTCGATTGGAGATAGCTAAATTGAAGGCTATAGTTTATGAAAAGGATGAAATGGCGTTTGTAACTATAAATGATGTTCATGAAGTATTGGGCGGTAGAGTAAAGAAAAAATCAATTCATTAATAAGTAAAAGCACCGGATTTTTTCTGGTGCTTTTACTTATTGTTAATCTAGTTGCAATACTAATTAGTTTCAGGAGGTAGAATTTTTTAGTTATTGTTATAGATTCTGTTAGGGTTGCAGACAATAAGTTGAATGATCAGGACTAAGGATGTAAAAACTGTATAGTATAGAAATAGCTGATTGCAATGTCGCTGGCAGTTACGGTTATTTTATTGAAGGGCAGTTACGAATTAGTTAGTGTATTTTATGTAATGAAGGCGTTCGTATCGAACCGTTGGTAAAAATTGGACGGATTAAACCGGAGGTAATTTATATTGGCTGACATGGCGATCGGGCGATTAACTATGCTGGCCTATTTGTTGCTTTTGACTATTGGCTCGGCATTAAGTTTGGCTGGAGTAGTTACAAATGATGTTGCCGCTGGGTTTAAGGTCGATACAGCAATAGTTGGCTATTGCTTTACATTTTTTTCAGTCGGCTACGCTATAGCTATTTTAGGAAATGGTTTTATTCTGAATAAATTTGATGTACGCAAAGAGCTGCTGACAGCGACAGCTCTGATTGTTATTGCAGTGTTGGGTGCTGTAAGTCAATCATCGTTAGTGGCGTTTGCTATTTTTATCTTTTTATATGGTTTAGGTAGCGGTGTTTTGTGTTCGATAAGTTATTATCTGATTATCAACTTATATACCGAAGAGGTGCAGCGTACAGCAAAACTTAATATTCTCAACTTCTTTTTCAGTGTCGGGGCAATTGTTACCCCTATCTTAGCGGGGGCGGCATTAGCGCGGGGAATGGGTTGGAAATTGGTTATGTTAGGAACATTAATACCTGTTTTGGCGGTGGCTTTTTTCGCTTATAGTCAGCAGCTCAAGATGAAGTTTCGCGGTGATCACATAATTGAAGATTCAAGTGATGCTGAGGTATGGAATGCAAAAATTTATGTTATAGGGTTGGCAATTCTATGCTATGTAGTGTCAGAGATGTCTTACGGTTACTGGGTGGTAATGTATATAATGGAAAAACTAACAGTGGGTTTAGATGTAGCTAGTTCGTTTTTATCAATTTTTTGGGTCTTTATGGCAATAGGAAGGTTTTTGGCTGGTGTATTTATAGCAAAAGTGAACATTGTGAATTATCTTCTTTGGGCCTCAGGTTTGTCCTCTTTAGCGGCTTTTGCTTTGGTAGTATCTAACAAGTTGTACTTGTCTATGGTCATAGCTGCGGTAATGGGATTGGGCTATTCTGGTATATACGCTACATTAGTTGCTTATGGTACGGAACTTCTGAATCATCCTTCGTCTAAGTTGACAACATTCTTTTTAACTATTGGTGCTGGAGCTGGAGTTTTAGCGTTCGTGGTTTCAAGTTATCTAAAACAAGTTTTAGGTATGATAGCAACTATGGGCTTTGTAGCTATTCTAATGGTGGCAGTCTTCACCTTTACTTTACTTGCCGGAAAAATTATGAAGTGTTAGCAATTCACTAATTGTTTATAGCCGTGTACTTGGTTCGTCCAAAGTATGCGGCTATTGTTTGGTTTAATGTTATATTTGTAAGCGTATAGTTCATATCCCAACAAATACATAGTATTCACGTTGATGGTTTGCACAAAAATATAATTAATAACCTCGCAAGGAGGTATTGCTATGAGTATAGATTGGCGAAAAAAAACTGGAAAAAGAAGATATAGGAGGCTGGCTGCGGCGCTGGTTGGTGCAACTTTTGTATCTTCGGCGGCACTTCAGGGTATACCTGTTGAGCGTGTTTATGCGTATAGTCGGGGGGCTGATATCGGCAAGTCCAGTGAAGCTACGGGCAATACTTTGCCAACACCGATGCATAATATAGTGCAGTTGGGCTTAAATCCGGAAAAAATCGAGGTTGTTAGATTACTGTTGTTTAATACTGACATTTATGAAGGATGGCAATGGCGTGAAACTGCTTTTCCACGGGATATGGCGTTGGGCATCTTGGCTAGTGACCCGAGAATAAGTGGCAGTATTGTTGACTTGTCGGCAAATTCGCTAAGCCTTATTAATGGAGTTGACTTTACCCGTAACGTGATTCTTTTTGCGCACTTGGGTGCAACGACGGGACAAGGGTATGGAATCGGAATATCTAAAGTAGTTCAGACAGGCAATAATTTGACTGTTGCGGTAAGGTTTAAAAGTCCTGGTTTGGAAGGTACACCTGCCATTGTTAAGACTGATGATTTTGTTCGGATTCCGCGGGGTACGTTGGATTTTCGTAGGAGAATTGACATTCTTTTTGAGGATAAAAGTGGCACTATGCTTGCCAGACAAGTGTTGATGCCTGAGTGATAGTTGATGCCTGAGTGGTAAATATTGGAAACTGTCGCAGCCATTAATATTGACAATATTAATGGCTGCGACAGTTTCAGTTATGAGAAGATTTAATTATGCCGCAAGCTAGACGCTTGCCAGAGTTTCCTGCTGGTTGGGTTCGATAGTCGTCGGGGCTTTGATGAATTATGACCGATTTTCCGATAATATCCGGGACGCAAAATTTATCAGTAAAAAAGGTCATACACGAATAACCGTGGTTAGAGAATAATGCGGGAAAATCACCGGCGTGGTTGCCGTGTGGTTGCTTGTTTGGGTTCCAGTGGCCGCCCGCTGAGGTGAATGGATTAGTTGGATCGCATATTTCGCAGTTGCCACATTCGTGAATGTGAAAACCGTGTGGCCCGACTTGAGGGTTATCGCCTTGGGCAGGGTGATAAGGCGGTAGATTGCAGATTTCAACACAGACCTCGGTTCCACCTGGTACGGCGGTGAAAAAAACCTGTCCTCTTAGCTTTGGGGCGAGAGGGCTACCCATGATTTCAGCAACCGCAACGCATGGGGTATAGTTGTTACAAGTGGTTGAAGTTGCGAAATAGCTTCGGGGATTGTGGGAATTAAGAGGTTTGGGCACTTAATCATCTCCTGTTTTAGTTTTCTAGGCTTTTCTTTATTTTATGTGGTGCGCCTGGGGAGGGTGAATGATTATAAGGGACTATTAAGCATAAAAAAAGACTTGACGCCTAAGCGACAGGTCTTTTGAAAGTAATTTTTATTTGAAGTAGGTGATAACATCGGTTTTTCGCTCAGGAGCCGCTGGTTTATCACCATTAATATAGCCAAGTGCTACAGAATAAAGCGGGGTGTAGCCGGAAGGAATGCTTAGGCGCTCTTTGTAAACACTGCCTTTCGATCCTTCAAATAGCATTAGACCGGAATTTATCCAGCAGGAACCGAGTCCAAGAGCTTCTGCAGCTAGCATCATGCTATAATTTGCTATGGCACAATCAGCTGCTGCAAACCGGTTTTCATCAGATCCTGATGTAATGATTACTGTTGGAGCACCGTGCCAAAAACTAAAGTTATCAGCCTGCATTTTTTCGCGCATAAAATCAGGAGCGGTTTTTATGGCGCCTTCCTTGCCATCTTTGTTCATAGCTTTAAGGAGATCTTCGTTTTGGATAACTGTGAAATGCCAAGGTTGGCCATTTCTTGCTGAAGGTGAATAGCGTGCGGCTTCGAGAATTGTGTTGAGATCTTCAGATTTAATTTGTTTGTTATCAAAGCTTCTAATAGCCCGGCGATTTTTAAGTGTTTGTAAAGTAGCGTTGGACATTTTATATTCCTCCCATTTATTGATTTCTTTACTAAAATTATATAGTATATTAGATGAAAATAAAGTATGCACTTTTTTGTGAGATACTATACATAGGGAAAGTAGGGATAATATGGAAAAATGTTTAAAGGATAAGCAAGTTTGTCCGTTAACATATGTTCTATCCATAATGGGCGGAAAGTGGAAGGCTATTATCCTATGGCATTTAATGAATGATGGGGTGCAGAGATATGGCGATCTGAAAAGAGGGGTCGGAGCGATTACCCATAAAATGCTTAGCCAGCAACTTAAAGAACTGGTGGAGGATAAACTTATTCATCGGAAGGAATACCATCAGATTCCTCCTAAGGTGGAATATTGTCTTTCGGAAAAAGGCATGACGCTTATTCCAATTTTAAATGCTATGAGTCAGTGGGGAGAACAACATATGTAATGTAAAGGTATATCTTAGTGAGGTGACTTGGTCGTCTTTGTAAATATTGCAGAGGCGAGGTTTATAGTAGATAATATATATATGGTAAAAGAAATGGATGGTCATAGTGGATAAAATTATTGAACAGGTAACTGATTGGGTATATCTACAAAGCTTGCCGGATAGAAATGCTGGGTTCACTTTGGTGATGGAACAAAAATTATGCGGTGAGCAGTATAATATTTGTTCTTATACTAATGATGAGATGAAGCGAAGTCTTTCGCTTTTATATGATAACGCTACAAAGGATTTTCTGGTTCTGGTGAAGGTGGGGTTAACTGAGTTTTATGATATAAGTTTTATTACACCAGACATCAATGTAATGGAAAAGAATTTAAGAATGCGCTTGGAACCGACTCTTTTGGATTTAAGTGGTACTCAGGAACGGGAGTACGAGAGCATTTTTCGGGCTAAAAATATTCTGGAGTGGCCATATACTGCTAAGTTGCCTGATGAAGTTGCAGGGTTTAAACTATTTATTAATCCGCAGCAGGCATTGAAAGCGATTAACGGCTCTTATATTATTGTGGATTATAGTGATTTTACTGCCGCCAGCAATTTGCTTATCTATTATAATGTATATCGGGATGAATTTTTTGGTGAGCTTAGATTAAGAATGACACCAATGATGACTGGACTTTTTGATGCAAGAGAACTTGATGAATTAGCAAACAAAATGGATACAAATCTTATTAGTTCGTTAGATTCGCTTCGCGATATGATCGTTAAGGCGGAAGTAGAGGAATAACTAAAATGAAGACTTTTTTAGTAAAAGACTGATTTGTTCTAAGATAAGGAGATTTGATATGGCACAGATTATGATTTGCGATGACTCGTTGTTTATGAGGATGATGTTAAAGAGAATTTTTGAAGAAAGTGGACATAAGGTAGTGGCGGAGGCAGGAACTGGTCATGAGGCTGTAAGGCTTTTTCTGATACATAAACCTGACGTTGTCACAATGGATATTACAATGCCTGAGTTGGACGGTGTTTCAGCACTGAAGGAAATTCTACTTGAAGATGCTCAGGCGAGGGTTGTTATGGTTAGTGCTATTGGCCAGCAGGGTGTTGTGACCGAAGCTATTAAAGCCGGTGCGGCTGATTTTATTGTAAAGCCTTTTGAACCTGAAAGAATATTGGAAGTTGTCAATAACTTGTTGACGTAATAATGTACAATGAATGGTATTGACAACTGTTTTTATTATGATATAATGCAATTTATGACGGTTATTGCAAATAAACTTTATCTAATAGTGCTTTTATATTGATAAAATAGTACTTGACTTAATAACTGTGATGTATTATACTAGATTATGCAGTTTCAAATGGCCCCGTGGTGTAGTGGTCTAACATGCCGCCCTGTCACGGCGGAGATCGAGGGTTCAAATCCCTTCGGGGTCGCCATTTTATAATGTAATGCCGCGGTAGCTCAGTCGGTAGAGCAGAGGACTGAAAATCCTCGTGTCGACGGTTCGATTCCGCCCTGCGGCACCATTATGCGGAAGTAGCTCAGTGGTAGAGCATCGCCTTGCCAAGGCGAGGGTCGCGAGTTCGAATCTCGTCTTCCGCTCCACTTAATTGGCGGCATAGCCAAGTGGTAAGGCAGAGGTCTGCAAAACCTCTATTCCCCAGTTCAAATCTGGGTGCCGCCTCCAATGATTATTAGAAACCACCTTATATGGTGGTTTTTTTACTATGTCGGAAAAAATATAGCATTTAGTGCACGTTGTCGTCTAACGGTAGAGGATTCAATCGTTAAAACGGCGAATTAATTGAGAATAAATTTTAGTTATGCCAGGAAAGGGAGAGTTTGATGAAGAGCAATGTTGTAAAGAAAGGCTCAACACGGGCGGCACACCGCTCGTTATTTTACGCCATGGGTTATCGACCGGAGGATTTGGAAAAGCCGCTGATTGGTATAGTGAATTCGTTTAATGAAATTATTCCCGGCCATTTTCATTTGCGGGAAATAACTGAAGCGGTAAAGCTTGGAGTTGCTGCTGCAGGCGGCACTCCGGTAGAATTTCCGGCTATCGGCATTTGCGATGGTATTGCTATGGGGCATGAAGGGATGAAGTATTCACTTGCAAGCAGGGAGTTAATTGCTGATTCGACTGAGGCGATGGCGATGGCTCATGCGTTTGACGGGCTTGTACTAATTCCGAATTGCGATAAAATTATTCCGGGTATGCTGATGGCGGCGGCGCGACTGAATCTGCCAGCTGTGGTGGTTAGCGGAGGACCGATGATGGCTGGTCGTCATAATGGTAAAGATGTCAGCCTTAGCAGTATGTTTGAGGCCGCTGGATTGTATGAGGCTGGCAAGATTGATGCTGCTGAACTTGACTCAATGGAGAAGGACGCTTGCCCTGGCTGTGGTTCTTGTGCTGGTTTGTTTACGGCTAATACTATGAATTGCCTTACTGAGGCGCTGGGGTTAGGTTTGCCTGGCAATGGTACTATTCCCGCAGCATATACGGGAGCGCGGCGTGCTTTGGCCAAAAATGCTGGGGCAGTTGTTGTTGAATTGGTGGAAAAAAATATTCGGCCTAGGGATATTATGACTGTTCAGGCGTTTGAGAATGCTATTGCTGTGGATATGGGGATCGGTGGTTCTAGTAACACAGTATTACATTTGCCGGCTATCGCCCATGAAGTTGGGATTGAACTGCCGTTGGAGTTGTTTGATAAAATCAGTGCTAAGACCCCTTATATTACTAAACTTAGTCCGGGTGGCATTCATCATTTGCAGGATTTAAATGAAGCTGGTGGCATACCGGCAGTCATGAAGGAACTGGCCAAAACCGGTATTATTCATACGAATGCAGTTACTGTTACTGGTACAGTAGCTGAGCGTATTGAAAATGCCGCCACGATGTGTTCGGACGTTATTCATACTGTGGAAGAGCCATATCGTAAGACTGGGGGGATTGCAATTCTTAAGGGCAATCTTGCACCTGATGGCGCTGTGGTTAAGGAAAGTGCGGTTGCCGAGGATATGCTTGTATTCGAGGGAATTGCCAGAGTGTTTAATTCTGAAGATGAGGCTATAGAGGATATATTGGCCAAAAAAATTAAAGATGGAGATGTAGTGGTCATCCGTTATGAAGGTCCTAAGGGAGGACCGGGAATGCGGGAAATGTTGAATCCTACAGCGGTTATTACCGGCATGGGACTTAAGGTGGCGCTTCTTACGGATGGACGTTTTAGTGGTGCGACTAGGGGTGCTTGTATTGGTCATATTTCTCCTGAAGCGATGGAGTGTGGTCCAATTGCTTTGGTTGAGGAAGGCGACATTATTTCAATTGATATTCCGGGCCGTAAACTGAATGTCAAGCTTAGCGATGAGGAACTTGCGCGCCGCAAGGCCGCATGGGTAAAACCTTCGGCTAAGGTTACCAGTGGGTATTTGGCTCGTTATGCAAAATTAGTTACTTCAGCTAATACTGGAGCTGTACTTAAGTAAATTGTGTGCCTGTACTGCAGAAGCATTGTCTTTTGCGGTACAGGCTATTTCATATAATTTTAAAAATAGATTGTAAAAATAGTCTTGCCATAGTTTCTTATTTGGTGTATAATAATCTTGTTGTGTTGTTAAGCGATACACAAAAAGTAAATGCCGGGGTGGCGGAACAGGCAGACGCAACGGACTTAAAATCCGTCGGATGGAAACATCCGTACCGGTTCGATTCCGGTCCTCGGCACCATAATAAAACAAGGCTTTTGGGAATTATCCCAAAAGCCTTGTTTTATTATGATGATTTTGGCAAAACGCCAGAGACATCCATGTTAGGATGCAAAAAAGAGCAAGGTCATAGCGACCTTGTTCTATAAGGAGTAGGAGCTTATGAATGTCCGAACGATAATATTATACCCGGTAGATGGTGGGTTTATACAGTGTGAAAAGATAAGAATGAGTGATTATTTATATTGAAAGTTTGATTAAAACATTGATTGCTAACTGTGACATAAATCAAACTGACTAAATTCTTGCTTGGAAAATCTAGGGGTTATCTCAACACATCCCATAGTTGTTTGCCAATGAGCGTCACAGATATGGTTATAAACAGGGGGCGTACATACGCTGTACCTTTAGTGATTGCCATGCGTGAACCGGCCATAGCTCCGATAATCATGGCAATGCCCATGGGGATGCCATAAGCATAGTTGATAGTCCCCAAATAGCCAAAGCTTAGTACTGCTGCAATGTTGCTGGCGAAATTTAGTGCTTTGGCGTTACCTGCGGCGACTATAAAGTCAAAGCCAATGAGTAAGAACGAAAAAATTAAAAAAGAACCGGTACCCGGTCCAAAAAAACCGTCATAAAATCCAAGAATAAAAGTTGCTAGACCACTTAATAAAGCTACACGCTTAGTTATACTGCTATAAGTAGATCTTGCTCCCCAATCTTTTTTGCAAAAAGTATAAATGGTAACTAGCGCTAACATAAGAACTACCAATGGTTTAAGAAAACTGGTCGGAATTTGCTGTACAGCATAAACCCCCAGTATAGAACCGATAAAATCAATAGGGAATAGATATTTTACCAAATGGAAATTTATTTTACCGGCACGTAAGAAAGATAGAGTACTGGTTAGACTTCCCATTGCTGAAGCCATTTTATTAGTGCCTAATGCAAAATTTGGCGGCATGCCGGTTGCCAAAAGGGCTGGTAGTGAAATCAAACCGCCTCCGCCGACGACAGAATCAATAAAGGCAGCAATAAAACTTGAAATCAATAAAAATAGTAACATATTCATGTCCGGTATGCTAAATAAGTCCATTTGTATTTCTCCTTATGTTGGAAAGCCTAATTGTTAAAAATATAATGCCTATAAGTATAGCATATCAGCTATGTCAATAAAACCAAATTACTAAAATAAAGGGGGCAATTAATGAATTATAAGAAACAATTAGCCTAGGTTTTTCAAGTTTCGGGGGCTGTATTCGGGTGTGATGTTATTGTTTTTAATAATCAATCCGCTGCGGTAGCAACGACTGAAATGCACATCGGGGACGTGCCAGCGCTTCAATAACTCTTCGGCAGAGAGATATGTGTAGTTTCCGAGCGTCCAAGGGTCCATGAAAAATATCTGGTCATCATTATATCCGCAGGCGATCACGTAGTGAGAGTCTTTCCAGTCTGAAGCATAGTCAACGCCGTTTTCTGCCCAAGCTTGGAGTAGAAGTACAGGGGTTATTCCATCATTAATAAAACTCTTAATATCATCAATGCTCATAGAATCAATGAATGATGATTCGAAATCAAGCATCTTCATAAAAGAGAGGATTTTTTGATAGTCCGTCCCGAGTATTGGTTTTGAATCTAGTATTTGGGCTAATTCGTCCTGACGGTAATCGATGCCATAGTATCCTAATATCGACTGTACGCAGGCTATGCCGCAAGTGTATTCGGTTTCTTGTTTGCACAGCGGCACGTAGATAAAACGGTAGCAGTCGCGAGTTGGGGTTTCGGAAATATCGGTATTCTCAAGCATCATCATTAATATTGCTCCTTTATTAAGATTATGGAGTACTTCTATGTTAACAGTGTATGTTTGGGAGTGAAACCAGGTGTATAAGTTTGTGACTACTAATGGGAAAGTTAAAGAGGTGTCTAAGGGGCAATTGTAGGAAAACACCTGGTGCAGCAGCTGTGAGGGAGCGTCTGCTAATCGTAAACGGGATTGACACTTATGTAAAAAAGCTTGAGCTTGTTGAATGCGTAATTAACAAGCTCAAGCTTTTTTTTTGGGTAGTTATGGTGTGCGGGTGTATAGTAGGAGGCCATTAGCTGTTGCCGGGAGTTGTTTTAGGGGATTTTCTATGGCTGGATGCCGTAGAACGAATTAGCTTGGTCGCTCGTAGAATATATGGGGATCAATCGAATATGTACGAGTTGTCATGCGTAAAATGTTTATTGCAGTGATTGCTTAGGTAAGGTTCTGGAGATGAGGTCCCTGAGTTTTTCAACATGTAAAAACATATATGCTCTTATATATTGGAATGATGGTACACCTAAAAGTTTGGAAGGAGTTTTTGGGATGGCGTTAGATATGCCTGAAAGTTTTTTAGAACGGGAGTTAAAAAGACGGGTAGAAGCCAAAGGCGCGATGTTTTGTAAATTTTTCTCTCGCGGCTTGCGGGGAGTACCAGACCGAATGGTTCTTATGCAGGGAGGTCAAGCTTTATTTGTAGAGATGAAACAGCCGGGGGGGGATCTAGGGCCGATACAAGAAAAACGAAAAGCTGAGTTTGAGGCATTGGGTTTTAAAGTATATGTTGTAGATTCACCGATGGCAATTAACCAATTCATCAAAGAAGTGTTTTTGATGTAAAATAGAGCTTGGTTTTACTATTGGCAGGATTTGATGTCGTGATCGATAAACACAATTGCATTGATTTGATCTTTCGCTTATCGATATATTATACTGCTTTTGGATAAATTAATAAGCCACTTAAAACTTATTGTTTTAAGTGGCTTATTAAGGCCGTATTCTTAAACGGCCTTGTGTAAATAATAAAACTTTATTATTGAGCTGCTGGAACGATTGTTACCAGCATGGTAGCAGTAACTTTGCCGTTGTTGATGATCTCTTTGCCTGTGTTCGGTCCGGCATGAACAGAATCGCCAGCGCCGAGGACAAAAGTATTGCCATCGATAGTGACTGTCATTTCGCCGCTTACAATATAATAAATGAATTCAACAGGAATTGCATTGTATTTTGCACCGCCGCCTGGGAGGAAGTGCGATAGACCCATAATAACCTTACCATCGTTGACATCTGCTGGATTGTGGAGTCTTGTAGCACGCATGTCGTAATGTCCTGGAGCTTCATACGGGGTAGCTTCACTTGCTTTTGTAATTTTGTAGCTCATTTTAATTCTCCTTTAAAATTTTAATTTAAACTAACACCCTTCAACAATAGATTATTTAAATGCTGGAATATTACTTCCGGCACCGCTTATTTCCGCTCGGAGGGCGGTTTGGCTTAAGTTCTGCTGAAAAGTGCTTGGTTACCTTACAGTAACATTTTACCACCATATTCACCTTGTTTCCAGACAATTTTATAAATTGGCAGAATATTGTTTGGAGATTGCTGCTAATTTCAAAAGATATAGTAAAAAGGATAATTAGTTGCTTCCATCTGGAATTATATTTTATATTTCTTTATCTAATATGATGGTTAGGAATTATTGCAGGAAGATATTCTGTTTTGACGAAGTATGTATAAAATAATAAAAGGGGTGATTTAGTGCTTTTACATGTGTATAGTATTTTGGTTGAAAAAGATGGCGATGTTCCTGACGAGCAAATACAAATGATGATTGAAAAAGATGCCAATTTGAGCGTTAAGGCAACTTTAGAGCGATTGGCGGAAAAAGGAAATAATTCTAATGTCGAGGTTAAGTTAGCGAGTAAAGACGGGTTTCCTAGTAAATTAATTAATAGCAATTCGTTGGCGTTCGATGTATACGTGCCTTCTTCGAAAAAAATGCCTGTTTCATGGGTCGATGATACATTTATTAAATCCCAAAATAGGTTATGGTTTAAAGTTATTGCAACAAAAGCACCTAGTACAATACATGTGTATATATAATAAGTTAAAGAAGGTGCCTTCGTAGCGCCTTCTTTTTATTAGCATTACATGGGGAGTATATTTAAGTTCACGAATTTTTCACAATTATGTCATAGGGTTGCCATAATTGTGGTATACAATTATATAAAGTAACTACTGAAAGCGCGAGGTTGCCTAATCTCTGGAGCGATGCTGCGTGGTTTAAAGCTGAGGTGAATTTATGCAATACATAATTGGTGGCTTAGGATTTATGGCCGTTGTATCAATAGGACTATTTCTGCGTATGTATTCTATGGTGTTTAATTAATACCAAGATGTGGGTTGCGGCTAAATGGTAGTATGGCCAAGTATTTTGTTTATTATTTGCGAGAAGCAGTCGAACTTTAGTTTTCGGCTGTTTTGTTGTTTTTATAGGTCTGCGTAAGTTATTTTTTGCACAAAGAGGAAGCTAATTTCTTGTTGGCGAAATATTGCAAAAACAAGAAATTGGGGTGTAAACATGAAGATTGCCATAATTGGAGCAGGGGCAATGGGTTGCTTGTATGGAAGTTATCTAGCTAATGGCTATGAGGATTTATGGCTGCTGGATATGTGGCAAGAACATGTGGTGAAAATTGAAGCGGATGGCGTTACTTTGCTTTCGCCGACTGGTGAATTTCTGGCGCGTCCTCGTGCTACGATGTTGGCCAGCAATATTGGTCCGGCAGATTTAATTATTGTTGCTGTAAAGTCCAATGATACAGCGGAAGCTGCTTTAGTGGCGGAGTATTTCTTAAAGCCAGATTCGGTAGTGCTGACGTTGCAGAATGGTTTGGGAAATATTGAGCAATTGGCCGAAGTGGTAGGGGATGAACGTTTATTGGTTGGTATGACGCTGATGGGGGCGAAAATCTTAGAGCCGGGGCTTGTGGTTCACGGTGGTCTGAGGGAAACCCGTATTGCATCATGGACGAAGAATGACGATTGCCGAGTCGACAAAATTGTAAAAATGTTTAATAAGGCAGGACTTCCGACTGTTGTAGAAAGTAATGTCCATTCGTTATTGTGGAGTAAGTTGTCTATCCACGCAGGAATAAATGCAGTAACGGCTTTGACGGGTCTGAATAATGAGGCGTTTATTAATAGTTCTGATGCTGTCCGGTTGGCGCGAATGGCGGTGGGGGAAGTGGTAGCAGTGGCAACTGTGGCCGGAATTCCGTTGCTTTATCCTAATTGCGCCGAAGAAATGATGGCATATGCTGAAGCGATGCGGGAGCAGTCTTCGCCGATGCTTGATGACTTTTTGCATGGAAGGAAGATGGAGGTCGAGGCTATTAATGGTTCGGTGGTAAACCTGGGAAAGATGTTTGGTGTTCCTACCCCGGTGAATGAAACGTTGTTGTTGGCTCTAAAAACACGGGAACAGGCGGCGAAACTAAAGTGAGATGTTCGATTTAGTTGTTTTCGAAGCTGTGCCACGAGTGCAGTGTGCTATCGAATGTAATGGCTGCCAGGCCTTGGATGTAAGGTAGCTGGAGGGCTTATGGTGAAGCGGTTTCGGAGAAGTTCTCGGTGGTTATTTTTCCATACTGAAAAGTCCCAGTGCTCTAAAAAGGCGTTAGCGGCAGAAAGTCCGTTGTTAAATAAGGCGGTGCTTTCTTCTGGGCTAATGTCAAAATCGATGGCGCTGATGTTTTTGAGTTCGCCATGGAGATTGATTGTGGTTGGAATTGCGATTGTCCGCTCAAAGTCGCCCTTGGTGTGGGCAATATGATAGTTATCATGGGCGTCAAGCATGGTGGTTAGCAGGTTTTTGAGATAATCTAGGAGACTTTGAATTTGGTGTTGACGGCACTGGGCGGCAAGGGGATCGTTGCATTCCAGCAGTTTAAATCCGAAAGTGGGCTGCAGGGGATCGATGGTGCCGTCATCTAACAGCCAGATGGGGTAGTTGCTGAGTACTCCGCCGTCAACGATTAGATGTTCTTCACCACTTGTGTCTGTTAATCTAAAGGGAACGAAAATTAGTGGTATACTCATGCTCATTCTTACGGCATGCGAAATGCTGAAGGTATCGGGGTCGAGACCGAAGTTTTTTAAGTCGCCGGGCAGTACTAACAGCTTCTTGGCGCTGATATCTGAGGCGATGGCCTGAAACTTATAGGTGTATTTATCAATAGCGGGATTTTCCTGTTTAATATCGCCAAAGGTAGTTTTGCTTTTGGCTTTAAGCAGTGTATCAAGCCAGTGAGTAAAGTAGTCGCCTTGGTATAGTCCGTAGTGTAAGGAAAGGCTGAAGATTTTTCCGGGCAGGCCGAAGAGGTAGGTACTATCTCTAAAATCTTTATAATTTATAGTACGCAATATTTCGTAGATTTCGGCGCCTGAATATCCGACGGCAAGCAGTGCGGCTACAATTGCTCCTGCCGAAGTGCCGGCCATATTCTCAAATGTGTACCCGGCTTTTTGCATGGCTAAAACTGCTCCTGCTATTGCAATCCCTTTGACTCCGCCACCTTCGAATACAGCGTTGCAGTTCAGTATCATTTTTTTCTCCTCCGCTTATTTCGCCTGTAACGTCATTAAATATGTATTGTGGTTGAACGGGAGATATGCGGAGTGTGTTTTGGTTAAAAGATGGCGTAAATTATTGTAAACAAGATGGTTTGCGAGCTTATCGGTGATAATCTACATAAAACGCTGTTTGTTAGTCTTGCTTAGTATTTAAAAGCGTGGTAATATAATATCTTGCAAGGCCCCATGGTGTAGTGGTCTAACATGCCGCCCTGTCACGGCGGAGATCGAGGGTTCAAATCCCTTCGGGGTCGCCAGCGTATGCGGAAATAGCTCAGTGGTAGAGCATCGCCTTGCCAAGGCGAGGGTCGCGAGTTCGAATCTCGTTTTCCGCTCCATTTATAGGGGTATAGCTCAATTGGTAGAGTAGCGGTCTCCAAAACCGTTGGTTGAGGGTTCAAGTCCTTCTGCCCCTGCCAGAAAAAACAAGGAATGACACGGATTTATGCCGTGTTATTTTTCTTTTGTCTACATGAGAGTTGAACGATTGGATGTAGATCTATGCTAATGCGTGCTGATGACCTTTGCTGAATCAAACAATTACCCTGGGTAATGCGAAAACCGCCCGGAGGCGGTTAAGGGATTACAGAAACTATAGTGCCATTGTAGAATATATTCTGGCGTTTCAATTCTTTACGATAATACAGTAGAACCTTGATTAGCGCATCTTCCGGTAAGTCGGCAATTACTATTGTCTCGTTATTCCAGTTGGCTTCTTGGCCGCAATATTCCTCGACGTGCCCATCTCGGATGTACCATAACAATGTTATCATTCCTCTTTCTTTTGTCGAGCAATAACTGGATTTAATTAATAACTGATTTTAGTCATACTAAAGCAAATATAGCGTAGTTTTTGCTCAAACTACTAAATGAGTACCATCTCAAAGATATTATAACGATACATGGTTAAAAAGTCAACGCTTCATCGTTAATTATTCTTTACTATTCTTGCTATACTCAGAATAATGAATCGCCGTTAATAAGAGGATGAAATATGAACATAGCAAACCGTATTTTAGAGTTAAGCAATCAGCGAGATATCAGTATTAATAGATTAGCTGAGTTATCGGATATTACGCAGTCAACACTGAATAGCATTATGAATAATAGTGATCCGAATCCGCAATATAAAACAATTGAAAAGATATGCCATGGTTTGGGTATTACTCTTGCCGATTTTTTTGCTGAAGCGGAACCGGAGTTTACACCGGAACTTCGTCGATTGTTAGAAACTGTAATGAAGCTAACCGCGGAGCAAAGAAACCAACTCCAAAAACTTTTAGAAACAATGATAGCCAAGGCTTGAGCTAAGAGTTTTATATTGTTAAAGAAAAGGTCGCCTCAAAAAGCGTTTAGGCTTTTTAGGCGACCTTTTTTAAGTATATCGTTAGGTAAGGGTAGACTGTTGATAAGCTTACCAATCCCAATGTCCATGACTTAGTTTATGGATAAATCCTAAGATAATAAGCACTAAAACTGATAATCCGGCTAGTAGTGCAAATATGTGACTACCGGAAGAAACGAAACTATCAAGAATCACAGAAATTATTGTAAGAATGATAAAAAATATAATGAGAATTTCTAATGGGTTACGTGTCATTAATTATTTCCTCCAATATCAAACTGATGTTTTATTTCTAGGTTTTATACTTATTTCCTGCGATAATAATTTTTACCTAAAAACCCATTGCGGCAAACATTAACCTATATCTTGAATGTAATGCTGCTTTTATATACATATACCATTACACTTTTAAACGTTAAAATACTACCAAGGTGCCACTTTAGCAGACTAAAGGAAATATCTAAGCAACGAAGTGTCCACAATTAGTCGTAACTTAAATCACCAAAAACTACACTGAAATAGTACGAATTAAATGTTAAACAATGGATGGCTCGAAAAAGGCCGATAGTATAGGCAATTGTAAGACTTCAAGGGCATTATTGATGGTGTTAAATAGGATGTATAAGAGCTGAATATTATCGGTGTTGAAAAGCTACTTATAACACCGGTAAATTGTAACTTTTAGTTGCTATAAACTCATATTGTTATTTCCACTATATTGCCATCGGGGTCCATAATACAGCTCTCGTAATAACCATCTCCTGTTAGGCGTGGGCCGCTAATTTTTTTAAACCCTTCCTTTTCAAGCCTTTGGCTTAGTTCATCGACTTTTTCTTTACTGCCTACCGAAAATGCTAAGTGAATCAAACCTGTGAAAGAATTTGAGTTATGTTCTATAATTCCATTTTGCTGCATGAGTTCCAACCTAGCACCTGACTCAAATGTAATGAAATAAGACTCGAATCCTTTAAGGGGATTTACGTATTTATCATTTGGTTTACCGTTAAAATAGTGGGTATAAAATTCCTTCAATTTCTCTAAACTGTTGGTGTATAAAGCGATATGGTCAATTTTCATATAAATCCCCATCCTTTATTATTTTCAAAACATCTCATTACTAAGGGTAATTCCGACGAAATTGAACAGTGGTTATTTCCTTGCTTTTCATTTTATAATCATTAAAGGAAATTGTCAGAACGAAGGCAGGATTTAAGGATGGCAGACCTAAGAAATATACTGAGTATCAGCTAAAGAACGTTTTACATCTCTTGCAAAACGGTAACTCTTATACACAGGTTGAGAAATGTAAAAAGAAGGCAAAATCATTGAGGAGGTTGTTAGGTGATATTGATTCTAATGATTTCGAAAGTCGAAAAGGAGGATATGGATGAATTATAAAGACTATAAAATGCTTAAAGTAGGCAATTATTGCTCAGTGGGGATGTTCGGAGATAATATTTATGCGTTTGAAGTTTTGACAGGCTTTGCAGATATACCCGCTTACATTCAAATAACCAAAAAAGAATTTGATGATTTTACTGGCAACTGTGATTTTGGTGAACGTAAGACATTGTGTTCTGGATATAAGGGAAATGCAGAGATTGATGTTTCTATGATTCTTACTGATGCAGAAATAGAACAGAAAAAGAAAGATAAATCCTTGTGGAGATCTGGCGTTTACGCAAAAGAATATTATGATGGTCAAGGAGTGGTGTTTTTAACTATACTCCATATAAATTAACAAAACGTGCTTATGAAGATGTTCCGCGCGATACCAGTTTACTTAATGGTTTCTCAAATGTAAAAATGGGCTATTTATGGAGATTAGCTTACGAAGAGATTATGTGTAATATGCATCTAAAAGGAACATATTGCGAAATAATCAAATGTAGTGTATGTGAAGTTGAATTTTATTTCAATGACGCAGATATTCCTTTTGGTAAAGAATACGAAGTACAATGCCCTAACTGCAAGGCGGCATTTGTGCGTAAAAAATGAAAGATGGATGTTTTAATATTTATATTGGCTGAAAAAGTATGAGGCATCTTATGGTGCCTCTTTTATTGTCTATAAAGCCTTGGTGTAATCTTCAATTGGAATTATTTATATACTGAAATACAAAAAACAATATGTAAAAAGGATATTTATATATATTGTAGAAAAGTATGAAATACAAATAAATTATAATAGTAAGCACGTAAGTTTGCAAATTTTTTTAAAAGTTATGGGAAGTGCGTGTAAGTTTTAAAAGGAGCTGATTTGTTGTGGCAAATCCTGTGATTTCAAAAGTTGGAGAATTTCATACCTATGGCAGCGATGCTGCAACTTATGAGGGCGTAGCGATAAAGAGTCTGGTGTTAGTAGGGATTGTAACAGTATCGGCACTAATAACTTGGGTAATGGGTTATGCAACCGAAGAAACGGGAAGTGTTGCCGTAATAATGGGATTCTTTGTAGCTCTTGCCATAATCTCTGCCCCGGAGTGGGCTGGTTTTTTATCGCCGCTATTCGCTATGTTAGACGGTATAGTTTTTGCATCAATAGCAGTAATATCTGAAAAAATCTATCCTGGTATTGTAATTAACGCTGTAATGATAACCTGTGGCATTGCAATTAGTTCAGCGCTCATTTACGCAAAAGGATATGTGAAAGTTAACGATGGTTATATGCGGGCAGTCTCTATGGCCACACTTGGTATATTTTTAACGTATTTGCTTGAATTCGTTTTAAGGTTTTTTGGTGTAAACATTTCCATGATACATCAAGGTGGAGTCGTTGGTATAATATTTAGTTTGGTAGTTATATGTATAATAACTTTATATTTGTTTATCGATTACGAGAAGATCAATAAAAGTGTACAACAAGGACTACCCGCAGAATATGAGTGGTATTGCGCTTTTGGTCTTCTTGTTACGCTCGGTTGGTTATACCTTGAGATTCTAGATTTTCTTCGTAAATTGAAAGAAGAGTAATATGAAGCTAAAACAAGTTTTATTGATGTCAAAAAAGTTCATACTCCCATTACTAGTAATCTTAGTTATTATAACTGTAGCGCAGATTATAATTTCTTCCAAATTACAATCTCGCCATGAAAAATTAGCTGAAGAAAAAATAATTGCTCAAGAAACCATACAAAAAGAATATAATAATCTTTCTCCTTTGCCAGATGCAACTCTGGTTAATTCAAAAACTTACGACATAGACAAATCTTTAAAAGGTCATATTGATTTCAATTATTTAACTGACAAACCATGGGAAGATATTCGCGATTTCTATTTGAACGAAACTTCAAAAAACGGATGGCAAATTACTAAACTAGAAGAAACTAAAACCAAAAAGTCAATAAACTTTTCCAAAGGGAAATATAATCTTAATTGCGCTTTTGATGGAAATGATCGCACTTATACATTAAGCTTTCGTTTCGTCTTGAATTAATCAGAAATAGATTAATAAGTTTCTGCTTTGTTTACTAGCATTACGAAGGCGTGTTGCTTGGCTTAATGATTTTGCTTAACTTATTAGTGAAGGCTTGGCTGTATGGAAATATAGCTTAGAGGCTTGGCAAGAATTTCTGGGTAAATGCCGTTTTGTCTTTTTTATGTTACCGCTCTTAATTACTATACCTGTAATGGCTTTTGACGGTAGCCAGCTGATTGCCAGTAATGAGGTGAAAATTGCATCTGCGGAAGAACCAACATTGTAGCTGTACTTATGGATAGGAAGTTTCGGAACTTAATAAGGAGAAAACATGGAAGAACAAAATAAAGTCTGCCGCGTTTGCCATTATGACCTTACCGGGTACGTCGGACGAGTTAGAACTATATATAAATATTGCCCTCTGTGTGGCGCGAATAACAATCCTGGTATGAAAACAGTGAAATGTGGACCATTAAATAAATGGACTAAAGAATTGTTTTTCATTGGACTTTTTGTAATTGTTATGGTTTTTGGTCCTGAGAGTACATTGTTTGTAAAGGCCATTTTTGCTAGTTTAGTTTTCGTAATGTATTTAATTGTAAGTTTAATTATGTACATAAAGAATAAGCGATGTTCTTGGTGTTTAATTGAACTATGCGAACGGTCGCATAAGTTTTGTTATAACTGTGGTAAAAAGTTTGATTAATTATTGAGAATGGGGCGTTAGGGTGGAACAATATCTAGCAATGCCGGTTGAATTACGACAGCATAGCTTATTAATTTTTAAAGTAACTATTTTCTTTGCGTTTTTTATCGTTGGGTGCTTACACAATTTTGCCTATCGCCGGAAAGCGGTGAGTATAAAACTTTTCAAGTGGTGCTGCATTGGATGCGGAATTTTTATAGTAATTGTAGGTAGCAGTTTGGGATGGATTTTCTCCGTTGGTGGAGCAATCACTATAATGGGGCTTTATTATCTCTTGAGTAAAACGTTGAAAACGTCACAAAAGCAAGTGGTATCACAAGTTGGAGTAAAAGAAGAACTGCCAAAAGGATTCGCTTGGAAGTTTATGCTGGCACTAGTATTAATTCCAGTTAGTTTATTGGCGAGTTTTATTTTAGGTGGTCAAAATTCTAAAACAGCTCTAGTTCCTAATCTAATGTTGAAAGCGCTAGGCGTGATAATAGTTTCTGCGGTAATAACAGCAGTTATTGCAGTAGTTTGCGATAAAGTAAGAGATAAAAAAAGATTCAATTATCTGCGTTGGCTATGTCTGGCTTTTTGGATGATATCTGGGATTGTACCAGGTTTTTTGGGACTTGGCTGGGAATTTGCAGCGTGTATAGCTGGCGGTGAAAGCTTTGGTTTCTACTATTTATTTGAGTTTATTTGGCTGCAACGAGAAATAAAGGCGGTTCTAGCGAACGGACAGGGAAAAAACTCAAGTTGATAATACGATACTTTTAACTATGAATATTGCTTATTATATGATAGTTGTATTTGCTTGGAAGGAGAGATAGATTGATATCATCGGAACTATTAACTTTTATAAAAGCCTATTATTATGAGTATTGGTTTTCGATAGTAGGAATGATTTTATTATGTATGTTTGATAATAGAAAAGAAAGCAAAAAAGAAATGGCAAAAGTATTAGTATTATGCTTTCTTCTGTTCTCTCTATATATTGTTGTTAACGGCATTATTAAATATTATTACGGTATAGATAATTTATTGCTTTTTGGCCTCATATTATGTGCAATTATTGTAGGCATTGTGAGATTTTGCTTTTTTGCTATGGAGAAAGTTCCAATAAGAAATTTGAAAGGTAAAATTAATTATAAACACTTTAATAAAGGGACTAAAGGTTACATGCGAATCCTTCCTAGTAAAATAGCACATAAGTTTGTTGAGAAGCAGTTATAAACTGCATTAAATGGCAAAATGAAAGATAGGAAGAGGAGAAGAACTTCATAAACTTGGGAGTTAATACAGTGATGGAAAAAATTCTAAGGATGTTTCTGTTTGTTATATGGATATTTCTGGTTATTGCAATGCCGGGTTTATTAGAATTCCTAAATAATAGCTATAAGTATATTTTGGTGTTTCCTACATTTACTAAAACATTTTATTTGTTAACTCAATTAATTCTTCTAATAGTAGTTGTGGGTAAGTATCGACGTAATATTGATGGCATCGTATATCTTATATTATTTACTTTGTGCCAGGTGTTTTTTTGGAGCTTTGGTTACGGACATATTACGGATAAAGAAATTAGTTACCGTAGTGCCAGAAATTTATTTGTTACTAAAGTAGTATCTTTGGATAGTATACAGAGTCCTGCGATTATTACTATTAATGCATATCGCGGGCGTTATTCGTATAGTTGCAAAGTTGTTATAAAAGAAGAAAATGGGGAGGAGAATCTTGACTTGTTTGGAATTGTCAATGACCAGGTTTTGAAAGCTAAGGCACCTGTATTGATCAAGGAGTTTAATAAGCGTGGTATCAAAGTCGAAGTGGTAGAAACTGATGAAGCTAAGAAAAGTCGGCGTAATGCTGAAGAAAATAATTTTATTAACGAACTGCATACTTTGAGCGGAAGTTAAATTACTGCTGAGTGATTATTAATAATAGAGTAGTTAGGCTACATGATTTAAAAGAAGATTGAAGTACCTGTCGTTAAGCACTTGGTGGCGTAATAAAAGGAATTATCTAAGAAGGGATTAAGAAAGGTGAGAGTAAATTCACGTTGGTTCAAAGGTTTACTAATACTCGGTATTTTTGAAGCTGTTGGTTGGTATCTAGATCCACAAGGGTTTAGCTTATTACCGGATTTAGTAATATTCTCTGTTTTTGGAATACTGGCTGTCGTTGATAGGCTATTTGGATATGAAGACTGGGGAGAACGGGTTTTTATGATAATGATATTGAGCCGCCCTATCACGGACATTAATAAAAATGGATGGAATAATTTCGATGCGTGTTATTTTGCTTTTTGGGTGATATTTTATATTGGATATCGCATTATTCGATATAAGCCCACTAAAAAGCAGTTTATTAGTGGCATAATAAAATGTCCATTTTGTGCAGATGGTATAAAGAAAGAAGCAATAGTTTGTATAAATTGTGGCAAGGAATTGCCTAAATATAGTTAAAAGGAGTATCGTTGTGTCGGTAAATTGCAAGCTAAGTAGTAGCTTCTTAAACACCTGAAGTTGTCTTGTTGAACGCTGGTATAAATATGATGTTTTTGGATTAGGAAAGGTATATAATTTGACTGCTTTTTTATATAGGTGAGGGCTTAAGTCTTACCCTGAAAATGCAACATAAGATATTAACGTTTGACTTGTTACCCTGAATTGTACTACAATATATACATAGGTCTACAAGGCTTGTAAATTCGCGGTCATAGGGGTATAGCTCAATTGGTAGAGTAGCGGTCTCCAAAACCGTTGGTTGTGGGTTCAAGTCCTACTGCCCCTGCCAAAAAAACATAAAAATGACACGGATTTATGCCGTGTCATTTTTATGTGTATAGTTGATATGAAAAATGAATGTTTTGATATACGGGTAGTAAATTATATGACGTCAAGACCGCCGTCGGCAGTAACCACGTTGCCAGTCACTTTGGCGCAGGCATCAGAGCAGAGCCAGAGCACTACGGTGGCGATGTCTTCTGGTTTACAGAACTGCGGCGGCAGGGAAGGGTTGTTAGGGTCTTGTTCGCCGGGTTTTCCGAACAAGCGGTCAGCCATTCCGGTACCTAATGTCGGGCCTGGGCAGACGACGTTGCAGCGGATGTTCTTCCCAAAGCACTCTACAGCAGCTGCCTTTGTTAAGTGGATGAGACCAGCTTTGGCAGGGCTGTAGGCACCTAAGTTTGCCATTGGCTTCATGCCTGCGGTAGATGCGGTGTTGATAATGCAGCCGTTCCCCTGTTTTTCCATCTGCTTAAGCTCATGCTTCATGCAGAGGAACACGCCCTTAAGATCGACATCCATGACCCAATCCCAGTCCTTTTCTGTGACTTCGCATAATGGGGCAATGGGGATGGTTACGCCGTCGGGGCCGACACCGGCGTTGTTGAAGGCAAAGTCGATAGTGCCAAAGCACTCGGTGGCTTTAGCAACCATTGTTTTCACATCGGCCTCATTTCGAACATCACAGCGGACGCCGGCGGTAATCACACCGTATGTGTTTCGGATCTCTTCGGCGACGGCACGAGCCTTATCTTCGCTGCTGGAGGTGGCGATGAGGACATTGGCACCTTCTTTAGCAAAGGCGAAGGCTGTAGCTTTGCCGATGCCTGAGGCACCACCTGTGATGATGACAGATTTTCCTGTAAAGCGTTTTTCCATAGATGAGTTCCTCCTATAATGGATCAAGGCGTTGTGCTTTGATCTTTTAGTATTTTCAGGACTATGATTTTTTGTATCCCGGGAGTCGATTATTTTATTCGCAGTGCAGCATGGAAGGCTTCTTGGTTGGCATCGGCAATCAGACGTCCTGTGGATACACAATCACCGATTATATATACTCCATCGGCATACATGGAGAGAAGCGTGTGTGCCAGAGCGTCGTCGGGTTCGACTCCGAGGGCAATGACATATGTATCGCCGTGAACAATATGTTCTTTGTTCTCCGAGTCGGTAGCTACCACGCCTTCGACGGTGAATTTTTTGATTTTGAGGTCTCCCTGCAGCTTTACGCCATATTTTTCAAGCTGGTACATGACTTCGATGTGGTTGAATACCGGCATACCTTTTCCAAAATCTTTGGCAGGTATCATGTCGATGACGGTGACTTCTTTGCCTTCCATGCCCAGCATGATAGCACATTCCAGTCCGACGATCCCGCCGCCGCAGACAACGACCTTTTGACCGACGTTTACTTTATGGTTTTCAACATCGCTGACCATTTTGACCTTGGGATTGTCAATGCCTTCGATATTCGGCTTTATATATTTTGAACCGGTAGCTACAATAATGGCATCCGGGTTAGTTTTTTCAACGAGTTCTGGGGTGACTTCGGTATTATAAATGATTTTTGCGCCGCATTTTTCGGTCTGACGGACATTCCACTCATGGTATAGTCTTAAGTATTCTTTGAACGGTGCTGCGATGGCATCTTTGACAAGGCCGCCGAGTTTATCGGATTTTTCGTAAAGGGTAACATTGTGTCCCATCTCACATAGGGTCTGCGCAGCCATCATACCACCGGGGCCGCCTCCGATAACCATGACGTTTTTGGCTTTATCAGAAGGGATCGTGTCGGCGATATTAATATTAATTCCCAGCCTGGGATTGACGGCACAACGCATGCTTGTCCCATATACGTTAGCATTGCCGCACCAGTCGCAACGGGTGCAGGGACGGATATCTCCGGCCTGGTCCAGGAGAGATTTACGGACCAGGTCTCCATCGGCCATGAAAGATTTTGCCATTACAACGATATCAGCCTTCCCATTTCCGATGATGTCTTCCGCCTCTGTCAGGGAGGTGATATTGCCGACTACTGCCACAGGAATCCTGAGGTGTTTTTTGATTTCCTGGGCAAAAGGTATATTTAGCTGTCGGCCTTTGAAATAGGTAGGAATGGTGCAAGTCGAACCGTAATTGAAAAAGATGTTGCCTCTGGAGACATGCATGATATCCACATATTGTTGTGCTATCTTCATAAATTCAAGGGATTCGTCGAATTCTAGGCCGCCTTCGATGTCTTCCTGGGCACTGACGCGGAGTTCGATGATCATGGATGGTACAGCCGCCCTTACTGCGGCAAGTACTTCCAGCGGATAACGTATGCGGTTTTCAAAGCTTCCGCCGTATTCATCGGTGCGTTTGTTGCTGAGGGGCGAAATGAACTGGGCCAAAAGGTTGTTGTGGGCACAGTGAAGCATGATCATACGGAGGCCGGCGTGCTCGCAGCGAACCGCGCAGTCAACAAATTGTTTCTTAATATATGCCATGTCTTCGTAATTCATGGGTTTGATATGGCCAAGAGGCCCGCCGTTAAGGGGGACATCGGAAGGAGCCAGCGCTGGAGTTTCCGAAGAAGTGGCCGAGCCACGTCCGGCGTGGGAAAGTTCGATTGAAAGTTCCGCGCCGTTTTCCCGGGCAGCAATAACCAATTGATTAATGCCATGTATGCAACGATCCTGAGTCACGTTAAGTTCGCATACCCATGCGGAACTGTCTGAATGGACTACGGGGCTGTTTCCGATGGTTACATAGGCTGCTCCTGTCCGGGCTTGCCATTTGACATAGTCCATCATATCCTGGGTAACATCGCCTTCGGGACTGCATTTTAACACTACGGTTGGTGAATATTGGAGCCGATTTTTCAATGTGGTTCCCCGAATTTTGAGTGGCTGGAATACATGCGGATATCTATCATTTCTAATTGCACACAATTCTAAATCGCCGCCTTTCGATTGTTTTGATAATTACTTTTACTTTAATTATATACATGCTTTCAGCTTGTACAAAATATGAAATATTAATATCGGTATAAGCCTTGAGTTATACCGATATTAAAGTTTGGAACGATGGAGAAATATCGGATATGATTTTGAAAAGCCTATGTTCGAGCAAAAATGGTTTATAATAGATAGTAAAAATCAATAATGTTTGGTGTGCTTGGTGAAATGAAAGGAAGGATCGTATTGATTAAAATTCCGGATAGGAATACTGCTAAAAAGTTTTTAATGGAGGCGGAAAAACTGAATCCAGGAAGATGGGTACCGCATTCGCTGTTTGTAGCTCAGGCTGCCGAGGCTATTGCCAAAGAGCATCCTGAACTTGATAGCGAAGTGGCCTATGTAGTGGGCTGTTTGCATGATATTGGCAGACGGGAGGGTATAACCTATATGCGTCACTCCTTTGACGGATATCGCTTTTTGCAGCAGCGGGGGTATGATGACGCTGCAAGGATTTGTATTACCCATACTTTTTGGCTTAAGGGATTAGAAGAGTATTCGGGTAAATGGGATTGTTCGGCTGATGAGATAAGTTTTTTGGAGTCATATATAGCGTCTGTTGAATACAATGAATACGATCGGCTTATTCAGTTGTGTGATTGTTTGGCGCTGCCTAGTGGATTTTGCTTATTGGAAAAAAGATTAGTTGAAGCTGCTATTAGATATGGAACAACCGAGCATACTGCGGTGAAGTGGAAACTATTGTTTGAAAACAAGGATAAGGTTGAACAAAAAATTGGTGGATCGATATATGATTTGTTGCCAGGTTTGCGGGAGAATACTTTTAGTTAATAAAGTATTGAGCGGCTGATGGCGTTGAGAAATACTATATTAAGTAATTTGTAAAATAGAATTAGTGTTGCTCAAGGATGCTCAATGTCCTTGAGTTTTTCTTTTTTAGAGCTGCTTTTCCACGATATAAATTAAATGTTATTGTAATTTTAGCTAAAAATGATGAAAAATTAATTAATACAAAGGTAATTTTAATTTACTACAGAATGATATTATGTAATAAGATTATAATAGGTAGCAACTCGAAGGGGAGGATAATAGGACGTCTGAAGTTGGGGTGCGATACATATAGTAATGATAATGTTTTTGGAGGAGGAAGAGGATGCTTGAACTTGGTTTAGTCAAGGGTTTGTTGATTGCGCTTGGGATCGTTATTGTGCTTATTGTTTTTTATAAGTCGATAGTAATTGTCGGTGGTAATGAGATAGCAATTTTGGAGCGCAAATATTTTGGTAAGGCAATGCCTCAAGGGAGGGTAATTGCGCAAGAAAAGGAGATTGGGATTCAGGCAAAGACTTTGGGACCCGGACTTCACTTCTTGGTGCCGTTTATTTATTCAACGAAAAAGCAGCAGTTTACGCTAATTAAGGAAAATGAAATTGGCCTTGTAGAAAGTATTGACGGCAATTCTATCCCGCCGGGAAAGATTTTCGGGCGTACTGTCGATGGCCATAATACTTTTCAAGATGGGTCGGCTTTTTTAGCAAATAATGGAGAAAAGGGGCCTCAGATTCCTGTAATTCCAGCAGGAACTTATCGGATTAATCCAGTTCTGTTTAATGTAAGGGTTGTTCCGGTTACGGTGATTCCAACTGGGCAGATTGGGGTCGTTACTTCCATGGATGGTCAGCAAATCCAGCCGGGACGACTTTTGGCGGAACGGATTGTGGGACATTCAAGTTTTGAAAATGGGCAGGCTTTCTTGGATCAAGGCGGGCAACGTGGGCCTCAGATTGATATTTTGCTGCCTGGTACTTATCGAATAAATAGAGATTTGTTTAAGGTGGAGCTAAAAGAGGCGACTGTAGTGCCGGCAAATAAGATTGGCTTGGTTACAGCAAAGGATGGTATGGCGCTGCCGGAGCATGAGTTTGTCGCAAGTCATATTGACGGACACCGTGATTTTCAGGACGCATCGGCCTTTTTAGCTAATGATGGACAACGAGGACCGCAGTTTGATGTGCTTAAACCAGGTACTTACTATATCAATCCGATGATGTTTTCTGTGACTTTAGATGATGTTGCTGTTGTTGAACGGGGACAGGTTGCGGTGGTGGTCTCCAATGTTGGTGAGGAGCCTAAACATGTAAAACAGGCTGTTGATGAGAGTGCAGCTGACGGGAAGTTATCTGATGATACGCAGAATGCCGTTGAAGCACGGCTGCGGTCGGGTATTGAACGATATGTTGTACCGGCGGGATTTCGCGGCATCCAACAGGAAGTTGTTGGACCGGGTACATATTATCTGAATCGAATGGCCTTCATAGCTTATATGATTGATACTACAAATATTACTATTGATTGGGATGAAAGTAAGGAAACCAAATTCGATCCGCTAAAAGTTGTTTCGAAAGACGGCTTTGAAATGGGGATATCTGTAAAAGTTATAATTAGGGTCCGGCCTGACCAAGCGCCGTATATGGTTTCCAAGATCGGTTCGATAGAAAATCTTATTAACCATGTTATTCATCCGATGATTGATAGTTCTTTCCGTAATCAAGCTTCTTCGACATCGGCCATGAATTTTATGCAGGATCGGCAGAGCGAACAGAAGAAAGCTGAGGAAGCAGCTAGGTTGGAATTAGAACGATATCATGTGGAATGTGTAAGCGTTCTGATCTGTCAAATAAATCTGCCGCAGGAATTGATGAAAACTCAAACAGAAAGAATTATTGCTGAACAGCAGATGGAGATGTATTATTCCCAGCAACAGGCTGAATCGAAACGGATTGCGACAGAGAAAACGCGGGCGGAAGCTGATCAGCAAAAGAATCTTGTAGAAGCAGAAATTGGGGTTAAGATTGCTGTGCAAAACAAAGAGAAGGCCATCCGGTTTGCTGAAGGTGAGGCTGAAACTATCCGACTCAAAAAAGAAGGCGAGGCCAAGGGCATTGCTGCAGTAGGTAAGGCTGAAGGCGAAAGAATCTTGGCAATCGGGAAAGCTACGGCGGAGTCCTACGAACTACAAAATAGGGCTATCGGCGAAGAGGGCGTTGTCTCGATTGAGATAGCTAAACAGATTGCCGCCGGTAATATTAAGGTGACGCCGGATTTCTTAGTGCAAGGAAATGAAAATTTGGGAGGTTTGCTCTCGGCGTATTTGACCCAAAACATGGTGAGCAGGACTAATAGTGATAAACCGATTGTTACACCTGAAATATGATTTTTGTTTTGAGCTGATAAGCTAATATATTGGCTGCGTGTGAATGAAAAGAAAAATACCGTCTAAAGCAGAAAGGCTTAGACGGTATTTTTCTTTATGAGAGGCTTAATAAGAATGCCAGAAATTTGTTCATTATATCAAAATAGATGGCGAGGCCGCTGAGAATGATCACAACTCCGGAAACTCGCTGAATTAATGGCAGCCAGGAATAGAACAGGGATAAGTGTTTCAAAAGTTGATTGCAAAAGGCGGCGATTGCCAGAAACGGGAGACAAAAGCCAAGCGCGTAAACGAACAACAACAAGGCTCCTTGATTGATTGTTGTCTCGGTGCCTGCGTACATAAGAATAGTGGCTAAAATCGGGCCGATGCACGGCGTCCAGCCGGCGGTTAAGGCAATTCCTAAGATAAAAGCTCCAAACGGACCTTGGAAGGTGTATTTTAACAAGGGACGGCGTTCCTGGTATAAGATGGGTAGTGGCAAGAGTCCTGAAAGTTGTAGTCCCATGAGTATTATAAAAACGGCACCGAATTTGCGAATAACGGAATGGTAATTCAAAAACAGCTGTCCAAGATAAGACGCACTGGCTCCCATTAGGATAAATGCTGTGGTGAATCCAATAAGGAAAAAGCTTGTGTTGACTAATAGGCGCAGCCGAGACGTTGTCTGCTGGTTCGGTGTATTACTGTTGCCGCCCAAAAAAGCGAGATAGGTTGGCAGCAGTGGTAATACGCAGGGGGAAAAAAGGGACGCTATTCCGGCTATGAATACCGTAAGATAGGAAAGGCTCATCTGATCCATATTTGCTCCTTAATTTCTGTTAATACGATGTTATTTTGAACTTGTTTGTGGCACCGCTACGGTGATATTTCGTAAAGGTGCTAGAAAATTTTGATTGTAGTATGATTTTATCATATTGTTGCCTGATTTGTGGTTGAAATTATGTTATGTATTATTGGTAGAACATTTGTTTATATAAAGTTTATAAATAATGCAATTGCCTTAAAAGGTGATTTGTTGGTAGTGGAGAATTTATATTAGCTAGAATAAATTAAGTAAGGGCTATAGCAAAGCGAACGGAGAATTTTATGTAGTTTTTGTAAGCAAGAAATAACATTATAAATAGGAGTGAAGTTGTGAGTAAGAGGTATTTAATCGGGTTAATTTTATTATTTATTTTAAATTTTGCTGTAGTAGGTGAAGCGGCAACGACTTCAAACCAAGCCACTCTTGAACGAGCCTGGAAGCAGGCTGAAAAGGCAGCAATTGATGGGCCTAAAGAAGTTTCTTTGGGTGATCAAGCTAAGTTGAACTTGCCTGATAAATATATTTTTATTCCTAAAAATGAAGCAAATAATATTATGAAAGCCATGGGTAATGGCGACAGCAAAGATTTGCTTGGTATGGTTGTTAGTAAAAATTCTGATGACAATTGGTATATTGTTATCGAATTTAGACCGGAAGGTTACATAAAAGATGATGATGCTAAAAGTTGGAATATAGATGATTTATTTAAGGAATTAAAAGAGGGTACGGAAGAACTGAATAAAGAGCGGACAAAAAAGGGCTTCAAAGAGATGGAAATAATCGGTTGGGTAGAAAAGCCGCAATATGACCAGGCCAAAAGACAGCTTATTTGGTCGATATCTTCCCGCGACAAAGGCGATACCAGCGATGACAACACAATAAACTATAATACCTATGTACTTGGGCGCGAAGGCTACATCGATATGTGCTTAGTTACTGATTTAAAAGAAATTGAGCGTGACAAACCAGCGGCGCTTGATCTTCTGAAAGCGATTGAGTATGTACCAGGAAAACGCTATGAAGATTTTAATTCTTCTACAGATAAGATTGCTGAATACGGTTTGGCAGCTCTTGTTGGTGGGGTTGCTGCGAAGAAATTAGGGATTCTTGCTATTGTCGGCGCCTTTTGCTTGAAATTTATTAAAGTAATTATTGTTGCTGTTGTGGCGCTAGGGGCAGGGATAGCGAAATTTTTCAGGAGAAAGAAAGATAACACTGAAGATGTAGCTGAAAAGGTAGATGAACCTGAAACAAAAACGGAATCAAAAGATAGTTGAGAAAATAACCTTTTATTTTGTTGTTTAGCTATATGGATATCGAATTTTTGGGTGGGAGCATACTTCATTCGAAACGATGGAGTATGCTCTTGCTAGTTTATTATAAATAGTAATGGAGGATATGCTAAAATGTTTGATGCAATTAGGCAGCGAGAATTTGGGTTAGGTGATATTATTAAAACTAGTTTTATGGTTTATGGAAAGCAAATTAAATCAATATTATTGATTACGCTTATTATGCTTATACCAATAAATGCAATGTCGTATTTCTGTGAAGAATATCTTATTTATCAACAGTCGACCCCTCCCGAACAAAGTATTGTAATCGGGCTTGCATTGATTTCCCTGGGAATATTTATGATTTTCATTGGAATAGCCTGGAAAAACATTATTTTACTACTGGTGGAAAAAGCTGTTGACGGTGAGAACGCCAAGCTAAAAGTAAAATCTATTTTAAAAATTGGATTTTTCCGGGTTGGTAGCTGCATATTTGCGATATATTTAGGCATGTTCATATGTTTTGGACTCTCGTTTCTCTTGATAATACCAGGAATAGTATGGATGTTATATTATGTTTTTGTTCAACAGGCTGTTGTTTTGCGCGGTGTTAACTCAGAAAAAGCGCTGGTATATAGTAAGTCTTTGGTTAAGGGACGCTGGTGGAGAACGTTCGGGAAATTATTGGTGATCGGGTTGATATATCTGGTTTTGTGTATTGGTTTAGTTTTAATTGGAAAATATTTTCCTTCTAATGTAAATATTATATTAAAGAGTCTTATTTCTATCGTGGAGGTATTTCTGCACATTTTTGTAACTATTATGTTTCTTAACATAGATTACATAATTAACAAAATGCCTGAAGTATAGAAAAAATTAAGTTAAACAAGTAAAATAAGTGCGATTTGAGTCATGCTCACTTTGATGCGCTATTGGGAAAGAAATAAGTATAGACCGCCTAGAGCTCTAGGTGGTCTATACTTATTTTACAGAGAATAGTGCGGTTTCGGTAAGTGTATAATAGCTTAAGTGAGGTTATAGCAGTTTTGAAACCGCTGCAGGAGATAGGGCGCTGCTAATGGAAGCTGATTGTAGTGCCGTTTGCATTAGTGTATAATATATAGGGGATATCAGACTTGGTGTCTTCCATAAAGAAAGTCGCGGGACTTTCTTTTTCTCATTGCAAATACGATTATTGCTCGAAAAATATTGGAGGAGCAGTTTATGAATATTGCCTTTTTTCTAGTTCCGAAAAATGAAGTGATTTATTTACCAATAAATTGTACTATGCGGCAAGCGCTTGAGAAGATGGAGTATCATCGTTATACGGCAATTCCACTTGTTGATGAACTTGGTAAATATGCCGGGACAATTACTGAAGGGGATTTACTCTGGAAAATGAAGAATACGCCAGGGTTAACCTTTGCAGATACTGAACGGATTACGATTACAGATATTTACCTCAGGATGATCAACACACCGGTAAAAATTAACTCAGAAATGGAAGAATTACTATCGTTGGCGATTGTTCAAAACTTTGTTCCAGTTGTGGATGACAATGGAATTTTTATTGGAATCATTCGACGGCGGGAGATTATTGAGTACTACGCAAAACGACTATCAAATAACTAATAGCAGAGAATCACTACCCAGATAATGGCGTAGTGATTTTTCGCTATTAGTCTCTAATTGGTGTATAGAGTTGAATCTTTTTTATATGTCTACGATAATTGGCAAAATCATGGGCTTGCGTCCGGTTTTGGCGATTAGATACTTAGTTAAAGCATCGCGGATACCGGCTTTTAAAGGTGCCCATTGACTTACCGGTCCATTTTCAAGACGTTCTAAAACACCCTTGACTATGTTTCGTGCCTCGCTTATCAATTCATCTGAGTCTCGTATGTATACAAATCCACGCGAGACAATGTCTGGACCATCTAGTACACAGCCTCGCTGCTTGTCTAACGCAACAACAACAATTACTACTCCATCCTGAGATAATTGCCGTCGATCGCGTAATACAATATTGCCAATGTCGCCGACACCCAACCCGTCTACAAAAACTTTCCCGGCTGTAACCTTTCCGGCAAAGCGACCGGTTTCTGCTGTAAATTCAAAAATATGGCCGTTTTCGCCGATGAAGATGTTCTCCTTTGGTATTCCAAGTTTATTTGCGAGCTTTCCATGAGATTTCAACATTCGATGCTCACCATGCACAGGAATTAGAAATTTGGGACGAACTATGTTTAAGATTAGCGTAAGTTCTTCTTGACTGCCGTGCCCGGAAACATGGATGCCGGATGACCTTTCATATATTACATCTATTCCTTGGCGTATTAGTGCATCAATGGTTCTGCCAACTGAACGTTCGTTTCCCGGTATAGGAGTTGCCGCTATAAGCACCATATCCCCTTGAGTTAATTCAATACTCTTGTGACTTCGCGATGCCAAACGGCTCAGCGCCGCCATGGGTTCACCTTGACTTCCAGTGGTCAGAATTAATATCTGATTATCAGGATAGTTCCTAATTTCATCAACATCTATCAGCACGCCATCGGGAATATTCATATAACCAAGTTCTGTGGCTTTAGTTACAACCGTCACCATACTTCGTCCAAGAAGGGTAACTTTACGTCCATACTCGCATGCCGAGTTAATTGCTTGCTGTAGTCTTGATACATTGGAGGCAAAAGTCGTTAGGATAATGCGTCCCTTTGCCGCGTGAAAATGCTGATTTAATGAATCGGTGACAGTTTGTTCAGATTTGGTATAGCCAGGCCGTTCGGCGTTAGTGCTATCGGATAGAAGCACTAATACTCCCTGTTCTCCAAGTTCAGCAAATTTATGAATATCAATCAATTTGCCATCAACTGGGGTCTGGTCAATTTTAAAGTCTCCGGTATGAACAACAGTTCCTACTGGTGTTTTGAAATAAACTCCTAGAGCATCCGAAATTGAATGGTTAACCCGAATAAAACCAATTTTGAATTGTCCTATTACGATAGAATCTCCAGGAGCAACCGGAATCAGCTTGCTTTCGGAGATATTATATTCTTTCAACCGCCCCTCTACTAATCCTAGAGTAAGCCTGGAACTGTAAACAGGTACATCAACTTGTCTTAGCAGATGAAATAAAGAACCAATATGATCCTCATGACCATGGGTTAGAACAACTGCGCGGATTTTATCTTTGTTATCCATTAAATAAGTCATATCAGGTATTACTAGATCAATACCTAGCATATCTTCTTCAGGGAATGCTAGTCCGCAGTCAAGTATGACGATATCTTCGCCATAGCGGAACACCGTTAAATTCTTGCCGATCTCGCCGAGACCGCCTAGCGGAATGATTAAAAGTTTATCGGTTTCCATATTCGTATCCAATTACGCACCTCCCAATAGTTTCAGAAATAATACAAAAATAAGAATCAAGCAGATTCCAAAGTGTATTTCATTTATCGAAGTGACTGTCGCTCATCTATTAGTTTTCCAATTATACTTATTTTTACTACTATTTACTAGAAACTGATATAGATCGCAGATTGTCCGAATATCATACCCGATAACATTGTAACTCAAGGCATTATTTCTTGGTAAATCAGCGCGTCGTTAGCCTTGAGTCTATAGCCGAATTATATTGCTCCGCTGCTTTTGAAGCTTGGGATATACGGTTTATATCTATGCAAATCTTATCTTAGCTGGAACATAAAACAGTTTCATAGGTGGCGGCTATTAGGTGATGAGCCAAAGAAAGAAAATGATTATGATAAATAGAAAAATAACCGGAAAAAACAGCCAAACGAAAAGTAGAAAGATTAGTATAATGAGATATAGCCATAATCGACTTGGTATCCATTCGAGGATTGACAACATCAGTATTTCTTTGGACGGCATTTGTACTGCACTTCCTTCCGGTTGTTTCAAGGCGTTCTAAAGCGCCGATGATATTTAAGGTAAGGTTTATAGATATATATAATGTACGAAGAAGATTCTGGCTTTTGTATATAATATGAAAGTGTTATGTTAATTGATAAGTGAATGTGATAATTATTTTAGTCTGAGCACTTTAAGTCATGAGGCTTATTCTGTAATAAACCGCTCTCTGGTGCATATGTTGTACTAGCTATTATATTTCAGGGAGTGGGGAGAATGGGAGAGAGCGACTGGCTAAAGGTAGTAGAAGCGGCATGCTCTGTTGTTACAACATATCTGGCTGTACAAGAATACCGTGATCGACGGCATGAGTATAAGGAAAAAGTCTATGGGATAATGGATAGTGCTATTATTAAGAGGGCAAAGAAAGAATTGACAGAGATTATAGAGACACTACAAAAAATGAATAAACCTGATATTGCAGCTAATCTTGAAAAAGCTGAAACTGAGTCTGAATATGGGCAAATAATTCTTAGAAGTTATATAGAGGGACAAAAGTTATTTGGAGCTGTTATTGACAAGTCATTTGACTCCATTGTTTTTGATGACTAGGAAGTTAGTTGAAATAATAAACACCTGCCAACTCAGTAGCAGGTGTTTATTATTTAGATATCAAAATTATCTTTCGAAATACCAATTTTAGTAATAATTATTTAGTTTTATCTAGGTCAAAGGATTGGGATTGAAAGGCTAGAAATATGGCTACTAGTTGATTTTTTACCGGAAAGTGAATGAAAAGTCCACCGTCCTGATAAGGGCCATTGTCTTTTTCGAATCGTCCGGTGTTTCCTTGGTTCATATGGATATCGTGTATACCATTTCCAGGTTTGAATCCAAAGTACTGATCGCGCTTTCCAGTCTCAGGCCCCCATTTTTGTCCAAAGGCATATATGGTTGAATTGCTTGTCCGAATTGCTAGATCAATATACTTTTCAATGAGTTCGGCTAATTCATTGTCCGCTCCTATAATGTGATGAGCAGTTTGCATTTTGTGGTAATCAAAAAGGTTTTTGCGGAGATAATCCAGCGCTATACTTTCCGGTGTGCTTTGTAGAGCTGTAAATCCTAAAGGAAGATCTTCAAGTTGGGCTAAAATATTATTTTGGTAGTTTTCGTCGATATAGTAAAGCAATTCTGGTGGAGATTGTTGAGATTTAACATTGATTGCAATCCGATAATCAGAATCGTCATCTACAACATGAACCTCATAATGAGACGTGTCAGCGGCGTGCATTCCTTTAATAGGCTGGCATTTAAGAACCCCATATGATGCTAGCGGCATAATAACACCTATCCCTTTCTGCTATTTTTTGATTAAGCATTTCACATTGTAATTTCAATATAAAACCATTTATAGTAATAATTGTATTACTATAAATGGTTTTATTCAATCCTTTTTGCCGATGTTAACATATTTTTAATATAAACATGAGCCAGCAGTGATTTGAATAAATGGGGTACTTGTTTAGAAAATTAATGGAGGAATAATATTTCCATTATAGTCAGATATTAAAGTTGTAGAGTAGAACCATTAATTGAAAGAGGTGTTCCTGTATGAGTCCGGCAGCGATCATGACAGATATCGATGCTTTGATTAAAGACAAATTAGTACCGATGCGAAATCGGGTGCTTGATGCTCTTGAAAAAAAACATCCGCAGATTTTTTCAGTAATGAATCCAATATTAGCCAACAAAAAAAATAAATTCGGCCTGCAAGTGTTGGAAAACGGACGAGTCGTTGGGGAATATGTTCTTTATCTTAGTGGACTAAGAGTGGAAGACGTCGAAAACGGCAAACTGGATTCGGAAATCCATCATCCGTTTATGGGAGTGATAAAACCTTATGCGAGTATCGAGCGAAAGATTTTAGAGAAAGTTATCTCCGATGAGAAAAGTTTTGAAAATGAATTGTTTCCCACCGTTGCCCGGTATTTACCGGAGATGACGGTAAAATTTCTGCATTAAAGGGTGATGCGTAATAGTAGCAGGGTGATAAGAAAGAACCCATGACTTAATCAGTGATGATTTAGCCATGGGTTCTTTCTTGTTAATTAGATTGTGGATGCGGTTGAGAATGCACTCCGCATTGTTTGCTGAATGGTAGCAGGTTTTTTGCAGTCGCCAATCATATAGAATCTGTCAGCGATTCCGTAAAACTTCAACGCTTCAGCCTTTTTAGCTTTCATTCCGGCAGATATAACAACGCTGTCTGCTGAAATAGATTTTTCATCACCATTTACATCTATGTAGGTAACTTCAGTATCTTTGATACCTGAACAGCGTGCATTCAGAATGTAGCTGAAGTTATCGAGTTTTTCCCAGGCCGCTTCAAACATAGAACGATAATGGATGAGCGTGGTATCTGCCGCTAAAGTATCACGCATTTCCAAAACCGTAACGTTGTGGCCCTTTTGGGCCAGATTAATGCCAGCTTCTACACCGACTTCTCCGCCGCCGATGACTACAACATTCTTGCCCAAATTATCGGGGTTGATGAAAGAATCTGTTGCAAAAACAACATGTTCATTGTCAATTCCGGGAAGCGGCGGTTTAGTGGGTTGGGCTCCAAGTGCAGCCAGGATGACATCGTAATTCTGATTTTTGAGCATCTCTGGTGTTACTCTTCTATTTAAATGAACAGTAATGTCGCGCTTTGTAACCTGATTAATCAAATAATTTTTAAATTTCCTCAGTGGCCATTTAAAATCGACATAGTCAGAATGTTTGATCGCGCCGCCAAGCGCATCTGTTGCTTCATACAGAGTGACCTTGTGTCCTCTGTCATAAAGTTCCATAGCAGCCTTCATACCAGCTGGTCCGCCGCCAATAATGGCAATGTTTTTAGAGGCGATAGGAGGAGTAACGAGCTTATCAATCATATGCTCTAATCCGATGATTGGATTGACAGAACATACGCTGACAAATGGATCATTCTTGCCGCGGCCGTGGCATTTATTACATCTTAAGCAGGGAACAAGATCTTCTTTGTTTCCTTCATAAGCTAATTGACCGTAATTAGGGTTGCTAATCCAACTTCTGGCCATAGATATGATATCAGCTTTTCCGGATGCCAGAACTTCTTCGCAAGTATCAAAATCATGATAGCCGCTAATTGTAGAAACAAGAACTTTAGTACCGCTTTTCTTTACATACTCGGCATAATGGACGAAGGGGATTTCTTCCAGAGTAAATCCGGTTGGATGGGCAGGGTCAATTTCCGGTGCGCGCAGTTGAACGATATTGATATAGTTCTCAGCCATCTTCAGAAAAGCAACTGTATCGTCCAAAGTATAACCACCAGTAAGCTCTTCAGCACTCATAAGGCACTCAATGATGAAGTCGGGACCAACTGCTTTTCTGATGCGTTCCAAGATCATTAGCGGGAAACGGGCTCGATTTTCAAAGCTTCCACCGAATTTATCAACGCGATGGTTTGTCAAAGGAGACAGGAACTGGGCAGGCAGTTGTATGCCATAGGCAAAATGGATCGATGCCATATCAAAGTCCAAGCGCTTAAGGATGCTGACCTGTTCTGCATAGCTATCGGCGATCAGCTCCAGGGTTGCTTCATCGTACTCGCTAACGTCCTTATGAGAATCGATGATTTTGATGGAGTCTCCGTCCATCAGAGGATAGCCGGAGGCCGGTCCGACAAAGAAGCCCATACAGGCGATGGAATCATAATAATGGATCGCATCGGCTAGCTGTATTAAATAGTTTTGGCAGGTCGGGTCATAGAGGTCATAGTCAGGAAAATGGGCAAAATCTAATTCCATGGGAATCTTTACTCCTCGGGTGCCATTATTGATACCCATGCAGGTGACGATTGCGGCACCGCTCTTGGCCCTGTTTGCATAATGTGTAATTACGGAATCTGCGGGATAGGGTTCCGGGCCCTGTAAAAAGTGGGGCAAAGAATTGGATGAGGACATTCTGTTCTTTAAAACATAGCCGCCAACTTCTAATGGTGATAAAAGATGATTGTACTTTGTGTTCATTGTTAGTTCTCCTTGTGATATTATAATGTGTATAAAATTATAATAGTTAGCTGCAATTTGTGATTACTGCAGCTAACTTTTATCTGACAAGGCTAGCCTTAGACTTAAGGCGATCAAAATTGAGACGAGAAAGCAATCAAGCTATTTGCTAATTGAAGAGTAATTGAGAGTCTCTAGCGGTTACTATAGCAAAGATAACTTCGACGATCATTCCTCTTTTTTTAAGATTAAAAGTCGAAAACATGAAATATTTGTAAGGTTCGTAATTTATTATAGTATTCTTGATATACAGACGTCAATAATTTGCGTATTTAAGCAAGAAAAAGTGGAGCATAACAATAGATGGTGATGAAATGAAACTTAATCGCTTGTTTGAGATAACGACAATTTTGCTTAACCAAGGATCGGTTACAGCTAAAGAGCTAGCTGAACGGTTTAAGGTGTCAACAAGAACGATTTATCGTGATGTTGACGTTCTTTCTTCGGCAGGTGTGCCGCTTTATATGAATAAGGGCAATAGGGGCGGGATTTATTTAGCGGAAAACTATGCGTTAAATAGAACGCTAATTTCATCGACAGAAAGCGAAAGACTGCTCTTAGCGGTTAAAACTTTGGCGGTGACGCAGTATCCGGAAGTTGATAGTATTATTGAGAAACTGGGTGCCGTATTTAAGAACACTGCTGATAATGATTGGATTGAAATTGATTTTTCTTACTGGGGAAGTTCGCCCAACGAAAGGAACAAGTTCGGCACAATCAAGCAGGCTATGCTTGAACGGCAGGTTATTCATTTTGAATACATAAATGTTAATGGTAATCGCACCAGTCGTTATGTTGAACCAGAAAAGCTTTTGTTTAAAGGCAGTTCATGGTATTTAATTGGCTATTGTCGACAACGGCAAGACTACCGAATTTTTCGCATTTCCCGGGTGAAAAATGTGACCTTGATTGCTGAAAAATTTTTACCGCGAGTAATGTCAGAAGCGGAAAAAGAGAAAATGAAGGGCTTCTCTAGACCGCTTGTTGAGTTAAAATTGCGGTTTTCGGCCAAGGTTTTAAATAGACTTTATGACGACTTTGATGATTCTTTTATTGTAAAAAATGATGACGGAAGTTTTACGGTTGAGGTTGTTTTTCCTGAGGACGAATGGGTTTACGGCTATATACTCTCTTTTGGTGCCTTTGTTGAGGTGGTGGAGCCAGAGCATATTCGAGAAATCATTGTTGCCAGAATGAGAGCGGCACTACAAGTTTACGAGCTATGAGCTAAATATGACATACTGTTGTCTTATTGCCTGGTATATAATTGAAAAAAACACGAGGTGATAGTGTGAAGTATGAGATTGTACATGTTAATGAAAAGATGGTCGAGGGCCTGAGCAAGAAGACCACCAATCAAAATATGCAGGCAGTGGGGGATATAGGTGCGACTTGGCAGCAGTTTCTCAGCGGTGTTTATGCTCAAATTGAACGGCGGGTTGATGGTAAGACGATAGGATTATACACTGACTACGAGGGTGACTTTACGATGCCGTATAATTTTATGGCTTGCTGTGAGGTTACTTCATTTAATACGGTTAATGCACCATTAGCTGCAAGAAAAATTCCTGCCGGAAAGTATGCGATGTTTACCACTAGAGGGCATTATCAGCAAGCGGTAGTTGAGTTGTGGCAGATAATATGGTCGTTGAATCTGGAACGGGCCTACGATTGCGATTTTGAGGTATATCACAATAATTCAGAAGATATGAATGATCAGGTAATTGATATTTATATTTCGTTGCGTTTGTAGGCTGCATTAAATTAGTTAGGGAGGTTTGTAAATATGGTTAGTGTCTGCGGAGTCTGCTGTGAGGAATGTCCTCATTTTTCGATTGAGTGTCCAGGGTGCAGCGCTATTTTGGGGAAGGTTTATTGGGCGCAGTATATTGGCGCCGATTGTTGCCCGATTTTTAAATGTGTCAGTGAGAAAGGGTTTACAACTTGCGGTGATTGCAACAAAATGCCTTGTGAAGTATGGTTTTCTTTAAAAGATCCTGACTGGAGCGATGATGAACACCAAAAATCTATTGCTGACCGAGCGGCAAAATTAAGGTTAGCAAGGTAAGCGGGTGTGATGAAGTCGGGAACTAAAAGAAATAATAAATCCGAGCTAGAGAGAATACCTGGTATTGGCAAGAGTATGGCTGGGGATTTGATTGAACTTGGTTATACAACAGTTGCGTCGCTGAAGAACCAAGACCCGGAAAAGATGTATAATCGGCACTGTGAGTTAAAGGGCTGCTGTGTTGACCGGTGTGTTTTATATGTTTTTCGGTGTGCGGTTTATTTTGCTTCGAATGAGGTGCTTGAGCCAGAAAAGCTTAAATGGTGGAACTGGAAGGATTGATGTCAGGTTGGACATTCGGTCTGAATTGATTGAAGTGTTTTATCAGAACAAAAATGCCGAGCTAAGCGAAAAAATGGCGGCCTACATGAAAAATAAGTTTCCTTTTCTGGGAATACAAAAACCGGCCAGAACAGCTTTAGCCCGAGATTTTATCAAGCAGCTTAGAAAGTCTGTGGCGATTGACTGGAAGTTTATTTTTATGCTGTGGGATTTGCCGGAGCGTGAGTTCCAGTATTTGGCGATAGATTACTTATTGGCGCTAAAAGAATTGCTTGGTCCTGGAGATATTGATAAATTGGCTAAGCTTGTTACTCAAAAATCATGGTGGGATAGTGTTGACTCTATTGCAGAAAACCTTGTCGGGTTGCTGTGCGCTAAATATCCTGAGCTTATTGTTAGTCATATTTTGCAGTGGGCTGAGGGGGAGAATATATGGCTGGTACGAATAGCAATAATATTTCAGCTCAGGTATAAGACTAAAACTAATACTGAAGTGCTTGGCGATGTTATTCGAAAAAATAGTACTACCAGAGAGTTTTTTATTAATAAGGCTATAGGCTGGGCTTTGCGGGAGTATTCGAAGACCAATAGGGAATGGGTTACAGCGTTTATTGCTAAAAATACTTTGCAGCCGCTAAGTGTGCGAGAAGGAAGTAAATATCTGTAGGTAAACATAAAGGCGTGCTAGGCGGGATAAATGACGAATATTATGATTGCACAATTAGCTTAATAAGTTGCTGCGAATTCTGCAACCAGTAAATGGGAGATGACGGGTAGTAGCATGTGATGAAAAATGTTATAATTAAACTCGGAGTGTTGTCATGACTTAAAGGAGATTCTTAGTTTTGATGAAAAATGTTTATGAAGAAGTCCGTGTTTATTATGAACAGGAAACAACTCAAGAATTGGCGATTAGCCGTGATTGGGTAGAAGGTTATTTACGACAGAAAGCCTGGCAAGGCAGTAGCGATGATGAACTCAGGGAAGTATGGCGTTATCTAAAAATGTTTTTGGCTTATTTGGAGCATGTGAACGCAGATTGTTTAGAAGAAATTTCTTATCAAGAATATAGCAGGGTGATCGAATGGCTAGCTGATCATATCAAAGGGTTTAAGGCGACATTGAAACCGGTGCGCAGTTTTTTCAACGTGCTGCTTGAGTTTTATCGTTATTTGGCATTAAAGAAGATTGTGGCTGATACTACTGAACTTGAACAGGCAGCGCAAGAGATTGCTGGTGGCAATAAAGTAAAGCTTATTGATGATAACAGTTTTATGTTAAGGCGCAGTTCATCTGTTTTATCAGAGGAATTTGCCGGTGTGGTGGGCGAGATTGTCGAAGGTTTGATGTTGAAACTAGGGAGTTTTTTTCAAAAAAAAGAGTTTAATGACGATTTTCAGCGGGCGTTATTTTTGTTTGCGGGACCGCTTAATCCCATTCCGGAGCCGGAACCGGACGAATTTAGCATGTTCTGGCAAGAGTTTTGGGATTATTTTTTATTTGATTACCGTCTCTTGGCTAATGATGAAACTCCGATGAAGCAATTTGCTGTGACATGTAGAAAAGAACTTAGTGCTGAGGAACGTGAAGTTATAGCGGATCTCTTGAATACTGAATTTACTGTGTTTACTGTGAGCCGGGTAATAAATCCGGAGTGGATTGAATGCGTAAATCTGTTTACGGAAGAAATATTCCGCTTGCCCCATCCTGAGTTTGATTATAAGGGAATGAAGCAGATGCTTTTTTTCGGCCATATTTTTTCACGAGATACAGTGTTGGTAAATTGTATTACTAGTATTAAGCTAAGTCCTAATCTTTGTCGTCGCATTAAGGAAGAAGCGCAAAGACAAAAAGCGATTTTTGATATTCAACAACCGGGAGCGACCTGGAAAGAGTTCTTTAACCGTCATGCGCTGGCTTTCCGCCACACAGTGGATATTTTATTGAATATGGCTAAAGTGAATGTTACACCTTTTGACCAGATGGAGCGTACTTTTCCGATTATTGCTCAAAATCGTGAACCTAACGAAGCGGTTACTAAATTGTTTGTCAAGATTATGCCAGAGTATGGATTTTCTAAGCATGATCAAGATTTGGCAATGCGGCTATGGTATGATTATTGTCAGGTAACTGTTGTGACGGTACGGAAAGCCGGAGCTTGGGCGGCGGCTGTTATATATAGTTTTGCCCAGATTAATTCGCCGCAAGGTATTTCGGTGGAACAACTGGCGGCGGATTTGGATGTTTCTACAAGCAGCGTGTATGCTAACAGGGACAAAATATTTAAGTCTCTGGAACTCGCGAAGTATGATCCGCGATATTTAAGCGCAGAAGGCTTGATTTATTCGTTGTTTACGCCGTAAAGGGGGGTAGTATATTGCGTTGCGCAAGCTGTGGTAAGGATTTAGGTCTGGATGAAAAATGTGAGTGCCGCGAATTACCGAATGAGGTAACGATACTACCACCTGAGGAGCGAGAAAATTTCCAGGGAATTACTGTGGAGTCTAATGCAGAAAGTCAATCTGCTGGCAGCTATTACGAGTACCAGGAGCGTGGGGCGAACCAGCGGATTCATATTCGCCAAATGACCTTTGGTTCAGGGCGGATGAAGTGGTCTACGAAATTACTTATTGCGGGGATTTTTACCATCGTAGTATTAGTTTTTTTACCATTGGCTATTTTTGTTGTTGTTGTTGCAAGTTTAGTCTGGTTATTACTGCGTTATATCCGGCACTGAAAAAGCAAATAAAAAATGAAAGCCGCCCAAATTGGGCGGCTTTTAATATTGGTTTCTAGCATTATAGGTTGGATCTGTCTGATTCTGGAATATCAAGAGAACTTTGTCTATGTCGTCCAGAAGCCTGGCTTTGTCTTTCGGCAGCGTTCCTGCTAGCGGCAAGAAGTTAGATACATGAGTGCTGCGGAAGAGACATGGATGGGTAACGTCGATGTTTTCAACCAGCATTTTTATTTCTTGCAGTATTTCGTAAGGGGATAAGGGAAAAAATTCGCCACGCTCGGCGCTATCTCTTAGTGCTGTCCCTTGGTGCAGCATCAAAGTTAGTGCACCAAGCATGGTAGGATTGATAGCATTTACGATTTTGGCGGTATTTAGGGCGTGCTCAGCGGTTCGGGTTTTGCCGCCAAGTCCGAGAATAACCATGGCAGATAGTTTGATGCCAGCAGCTAAAACTTTCTGACCGGCGGCGGTCATTTCAGCAGCGGTTACTCCTTTATGGACATTGGTTAAGACAATATCGTCACCGCTTTCGATTCCTAGGTAAATTATTTGCAGTCCGGCCTTATGTAAGGTCTCAAGCTCTTCCGGCGTTTTGCGAAGGATGTCATGAGGACCGCCATAGCAAGTGATGCGTGCTAATTTAGGAAAGGCTTCGTGAAGCTGACGCATTATTTCGAGCAGCCGGTTGGTTGGCAGTACTAATGCGTTGCCGTCAGCGAGAAAAACCCGTCGTTGATCAGGATATAATCTGGCTGTTTTATGGATGAGCCCGGTGATTTCAGCATCCGGTCTTATCCGAAACGCAGTGTTATGGTACATACCGCAAAAGGTGCAGGTATTGTGTGAGCAGCCGATTGTAACTCGTAGAATCAGACTGTTAGCTTCGCTAGGCGGGCGAAAAACCATACCTTCTGCATTGTCAAAAAACATAATTGAAAGCCTCCTTGTAATAGGGTTATCTACCGGAAAGCAACTTGCTTTTTAGTTTGCGGTAGGCGCTGGTGAAGTATGGAGGGTTTTGGGCTTCACGATGATCAAAACCGTAGGCGCGGCGGCTGATCGCCAATATTGGCGGGGCTTGGATACGTTTAGCAACCCCCATTCCGGTGTATAGTTTCCACCATCGTTCAAGATCACGAATAAAATCTTCGGGGGTCGCAAAAATTTGCTTGGTCAGTCCAATTTTACATCCCAGCTGTTTATCAAGTTCATCGGCAGCGTACCATGTTAGTATATCTTCCGGTGTAGCACGATTCCACCACTCCATAAAGGACCGGAAAAGATAGTCATGGTAAGGATATATAAGAGGGTCGCCTTTGCCTTCGTCCACCGCTTGCTCTGAGGAAAGCTCGGCGCTGGGCACTATATCAAAGATGCCTTGTGGAATGACTTCGCTTTGAAAAATATGGGCATTTAGATACTGGCCTAAGGCATAAACCTGGTGTTTCCAAAGGTCTCCAATGGCGGCGATAAAGCCTGCTTGGTCGCCATACAGTGTTGAATAGCCGACTGTAAGTTCAGTTTTATTGGCGTTACAAGTAAAGCCGCCGCCAAAGGCAGCGGACAGTCCGGCCAGTATACGGCCAGATCGGTCACGGGCTTGAATGTTTTCAGTCATGAATGATGAGACGGCTAGTTTTGACTCTTGTCCTGTTTTAAGATCGATAATCGGAGAGGTGGTAATTTGGCTTACAGTATGATTTACCGTTTCTTGAATGGGTATTATGGTATACTGGCAGCCTAGGTTGGATGCTAGCTTCTCGGACAGTCCTTTTGTTGTTTGGGAGTTATAGATACTGGGCATATTGGCTAAGAGAATATTTTCCGGACCTACGGCGCAGGTAAACAGAGCAGCGTTTACTGCTGAATCGATGCCGCCAGAAACGCCGATGACCACCTTTTTCATGCCGATTTGTTGCATAAAATTGTTAACGCCATAAGTCAATGCTTGGTAAATACTGCCTATTTCCTGGGTTTCTGGAATTATGACAGCCGTGGAAGCATTGGCATTAGAGCCAATATCAACAATTTTTAGATCAGGCTGGAATGACGGACACTGGGCCACGATATTTCCCTGAGCGTCATAAAGGGAGCTGGAGCCGTCAAAGGTGTAGACAGTTTTGCCGTTATTTTGCAGACCAACATTATTTACATAGGCTAATGGAACTCCAGTTACTCTGGCTTGCTTAGAAAAGACCCGGTTGCGTTTATTATTTTTACCTAAGGTAAAAGGGGAACTGGAAATATTAACCACGAGATCTAGCGGACCTTTTGCATGAAGTGCCGCTAGAGGGTCAAATGAGTAATCGTCGCTCCAACCGTCTTCGCAAAGAATACCGCCAATTTTAAATAGTTTCCCATCGATTGTTATATTAATTGGCTGTAATAGTTCACCGATGGATTTGCCCATATCTTGAGCCAGCTTACGCAGGCTGTAGAAATGCCGCGTGTCGTCAAATTCCCGGTAGTTAGGGTGCAAAGTCTTGATGCAAAACGGATATGGGGATTTGTCGGTGCTGCATAACCGGCCATTTTGGGCGGTGAACAGGGCGTTATACTTTCGAACGCGTCCGTCGTTACCGCGTTTTTCCCAGTCAACCCCAACATTGCCGAAGATCACGCTCAGTCCGGTGGAGGCGGCAATTACTTGGCGTCCGAATTCTTCACATTCGCGCAAGTATGCCCTTTGCTCCCACGTGTCGCCAAGCAGATAGCCTGGGATAGCCATTTCAGGAAAAATAATAATATGAGCCTGCTGACTGCGGGCCTTTTCAATCAAGGCCATCATGGTGGCAGTATTTAGATCCGGACGTCCGGGTATGACCTCTAGTTGGCTCAAAGCAATTCTAATCATTGTCAATGTCACCTCTGTGGCGGCGTAGCCGTGAATGTTGGAATAATGTTTAAGTATGTATGGTTTACCAAGGTTAACTTTTATAATATTCGTTTTTTGGGAGGTTATTCCTCTAGTCAGGAGAAAAACTGCCATGGTTATTTAGGTTAGAAGGTAGAGTTAAAAGGTTTTTCTTAACTTAAGGGTTATAAAAGAAGAGAATATAAAAGGTATTTTCGGCTGAAAAGCAAAATAATATATATGTAGCCTATTTTTTAGGCATATAGCACTTATTTTACTGAGTTTCTTATAATTTCCCAAGGAGTGAAGTTTAACAATGCGCAAAATAGTATTTATTGTTTGGTGGTTTATTTTCACATTCGTTTCTTTTATGACTATTGCGCCACCACTTGCTAATGCCCACCAGTATGGTGCGAAAGCAGTAGTTGCCGTTTTGCCGGCTATTAACAATTCTGGATTACGGGGTGGCCAGTATACGGCTGAAATGGTCAATGAAGCCTTGGCTGCTAAATTTCCTGCTGATAGGTATATTGTACTGTCCGGACAAAATCTGTTAGATAAGTTGAGGATGGAGGGGGTGGAAGATTATTCGACGGCGGACTCGTCTGCGCTTCTGGCAGCTTTTCGTGCTATGATGGTGGATTACAGTGTTCGAGCGGAAGTACTATTTGTTGTCACTGAGCAGCAGCTGGATTTTCCAAATGCGCTGATATTACTTAAGCGTTGGACGGCAACTGTACCGTTGTATATGATTGTAGCAGATGTCAATAATGGAACTAATCTGTATGATTCGGTGATAACCGAGAGTGGCGAACATCAGGCGTTGGTTGGCTTTGTTAAGCAGTCTAATGCAGTTCGGCGGGCGCTGGAAAAAGATCTGCAAAGGTTTGGGCGAGAGTTTTGGCTTCCTGAATAATTGGTGTGATTGGATACATGCCAGGAAGTCTGAAAAAATACATAACGTTGAAAGACCTCAGTTCAAGGTGTAAGCCTGTGAACTGAGGTCTTTTCTTACTGGCAACCTTTACTGGTGTAACATCGCTATTAATGACTGAATAACATACGGTAATGGATTGACAAGAGGCAAAGGAGGAACAGTGTGAAAAAGGCTTTAATAACCGGCATAACTGGCCAGGATGGTGCTTACTTAGCTGATTATTTGTTACGGCATGGTTATCAGGTGCATGGAATTATGCGCAAAACATCGGTGCCAAATTCCGAGCGTATTGATGAGTTGTATCAACGTGTTAATCAGTTGGAAGGCCGGTTTTTTCTTCACTTCGGGGATTTGACGGATGGGGCCAATTTAGGGCGTATTTTACAAATTGCTGAGCCTGATGAAATATATAATTTAGCGGCTCAATCTCATGTCAAGATTTCGTTTGAGTCTCCTGAATATACTGCTAATACTGATGCTATTGGAACGCTTAGATTGTTGGAAGCTGTCAGGCTATTGGGAATGGAGAAAAGTACAAGATTTTATCAGGCGTCTACTAGTGAATTATTTGGAAAGGTACAGGAGATACCTCAACGGGAAACAACTCCTTTTTATCCTCGCAGCCCTTATGGTGTTGCAAAACTTTATGCGTATTGGATAACGGTAAATTATCGTGAAGCTTATGATTTTTTTGCTTGTAACGGCGTTTTATTTAACCATGAGTCACCTTTGCGGGGCGAGACTTTTGTCACCCGAAAGATTTCCCGCAGTGCCGCACGGACTAAAATGGGTTTGCAAGATACTTTGTATTTGGGTAATTTGAATGCCAAACGCGACTGGGGGTACGCCGGAGATTATGTGCGGGCTATGTGGCTGATGTTACAGCAGCCTGTGCCGGATGATTATGTAATTGGTACAGGCGAGACTCACTCGGTGAGGGAGTTTGTGGAGTTGGCTTACCAAAGAGTTGGCATTGATATTGAATGGCAGGGCGAGGGTCTTGATGAACAAGGTATAGATATGGCTACTGGTAAAGTGCTTGTTAAAATAGACCGCCGTTTTTTCCGACCAACAGAGGTGGATCTATTGGTAGCTGATTCGAGTAAGGCTGCCGATAAGCTGGGTTGGCAGCCGTCGGTGTCCTTTGCCGAACTTGTTCGGATGATGGTTGAAGAGGATATAAAACGGACCGAAAAAGACTTATTGTGTCTTAGCAAGGGGTTTAGTATCCACAATCATGCTGAATAAAAGGGCAGGAGGGATTGATGTGGATTTTTATCGGCAGCGCCGGATTGTTGTTACTGGAGGGGCGGGGTTTCTTGGATCAAAGGTGGTGGCAACCCTTAAAGAGCGCGGGTGCACAGAACTTTTTGTTCCTCGAAGCGTCGACTATGATTTAACTAAAGAACAGAGTATTATCAGAATGTATGAGACGTTCCGACCGGATATAGTTATTCATCTGGCGGCAGTGGTTGGTGGTATTGGGGCCAATCGAGAAAATCCGGGCAAGTATTTCTATGATAATCTTATGATGGGGACTCAGCTTATTGAGTACGGTAGACTTTATGGTATTGAGAAGTTTGTAGCTATCGGAACAGTTTGTTCTTATCCTAAACACTGTCCAGTGCCATTTAAAGAAGAAAGTCTTTGGGACGGCTATCCAGAAGAAACTAACGCTCCGTACGGATTGGCCAAGAAAATGATGCTTGTGCAAAGCCAAGCTTATCGTGATCAGTACGGGTTTAATGCTATATTTTTAATGCCGGTTAATTTATATGGTCCTGGTGACAATTTTGATTTGTCTACTTCACATGTGATTCCAGCCCTTATTAGAAAATGTTTGGAGGCAAAACGTTCTGGCCTTAGAGAAATAGCGGTTTGGGGTGATGGATCGGCTAGCCGTGAGTTTTTATATGTTACTGATGCTGCAACAGGAATTGTGTTGGCCACAGAACAATATAACGGATGTTTGCCAGTTAATTTGGGGACTGGACAGGAAGTGACAATCAAAGAGTTGGTTAAAAAAATTAAAGAACTGACTGGTTTTGAAGGTTTGGTTTTATGGGATAAAGACAAACCTAACGGTCAGCCACGACGTGCTCTTGATATAAGTAAAGCCAATCAGTTGTTTGGGTTTATAGCAACAACGCCGCTAGAGGTTGGGTTGGCTCAGACTATTAATTGGTATAGGGCGAATACATAAGTAAACCTCGGCCGCCGTTAACTAAGCGGAGGCCGAGGTTTACTTATATCCAGGAGGTATGCTAATTTACTTGAGCGGAGTGCTGGTTAAATTATTGTTGTGATTAGTCAAGCGAATTACTTTGCTATTAATTGGTTTTCGTCCGCCGCGTTTTCGCGGGATGTTGTTGCACAGTTTTTGCCAGAGCTGCGTGACAACGTCTCGCCGAATTTTGATGTGCTGAGCCAATGCCTGCCGTTCGGTTTCATCTGTTAACCATTCAGCAGGGATATCGTTAATTATGTTGGTAATCTCGCTATCGGTAAGCTTTTTTAAGTTTTCAAGATATGATAGAAAGTCATCGGGGGTAAGACAGTCTTTGAGTAATAGCCCGAAATTACGCCGATAATAAATTTTTTTATTGTTTGCCAATTTTTCAAGGGACTTAACTGTCCAGCGCCCAGCTTTAAATAAATGCGAGTTATCAATTGCATATATTTTGAACGCATCTTCTTCGCGGCACAGCAAAAGGTTTTTTTTGTTGCCGGAACGGTCTAGGTTATGGAACATATGGTCGAATAGCATTATTCCTGCCATTTCTTTTATATTAGTTGCCTTGGATAAATTGTTTTTATCAAGATATTCGGCATTGTTCAAATATTGTGATGCGAAATGTAATCCTGGTTGCACACCGGTAATGGCCAATTGTTGATTTTTCTCTAATAATTCCTTGGGTATTAAAATTAAGCTGCTAGGAGGAAAGCATAGTCTCATAATTTTTCCAATTCTCGCTGCTAGAAACTCGCTTACTAAAACTTTGGGACCAAGCCGATTGTTTTGCAGTTTAACTACATAAGTATTGTCATCGTCAGCACGAAAAAAATGCGGTGTAGTTATTCCTACCCCGACTTCGCCAAGATGTTCTACGGCTATAAGCATGGTTTTAACCTCCTCAATTTTGTAATTAACAAAGACCCGGTAGTTATTGAACCGGGTCCTTTTACATAAGATGGATTGTTAGCTCGTGGCCCCGGACACTGACGTAATGGCGTTAAGATTGATTACTACCGATCTCAGATTGTTACTTGAAATGCTGGAACTGGTACCAGGGACAAAAATGTCGTCTACCGACAGAATCGCTAAGCAGTCATCAAGTTCGCTGAGAGTTCCTTCAAAGAGGAACCCACCGAGAGTAGTTATTGCAACGTCATCACCTACTTGACGGGCGAGCCAGCGAATTAAATCGCAACTTTCCTGTCGCTCGGTAGTTCCTAATGATGCTTCCTGGAGGACAACGGCTGGACCTGGCGGCCGCGGAGGATCGATAGGGTCAGTTACTATTCCTGTACCCTTTGCAACTATCTGCCATAGATCTACGCGGGCAAATTTTACTTCGACAAGTTCTCCGCCTGGCGAAAGAATTTCAACATTGCTGGTTTCAGCTTCAACTGCTGGTGAAAGAATGGCAATTCGTGAATCGTCGATTGCCTGTAAGGTACCAAAATAAGTAAAGCCGTCGAACCCAAATAAAAGAACATCAGTGTTAAGTTCACGCCCTAATTCCCTAATTAGAGCACAATTACAAAGTTCCCGAAAAATACTCATCTAATATTACCTCCTTCTGGGATTGAATTTAGCTTACTATACAGTATGAATAATCGGTAAATAGTGTTACTGTTTACACCTATCTCTAACTAAGAAGCAAATAATCAAAAAAGTAATGCAAAACATAACATGTTGTCGCCATTGTGCATATCGTATAGTAGAAAGGAGGTATTTGAATAATGGATCGATATGAAGGTTGCGGCCATTACTGCAAGCCTAAGTGCATGAGAAGATGCGTTGGTGAAATAAAATATAAGATTTATGAAGATTGTTGCTATCATGTTGTAAGGGTATGTTCTTACTGCGGTCACGAGTATAAACATCATCACCATGATTATTGTCCTCGATGCGGCATGCCACATCATGAAATGGTATAGGTGTGATGGTTTTTATGGTGAAATGTAATATGTCTGGAATGTTATAACTTAAACTTTGAAAGAATCGGTAGCCTTTGAGTTGCCGTTTCTTTTTTTGGTTGCTGATCAGTAGGTCTTTTATGTATCGGTAAAACAAAAGAACCGGGACAAACCCGGCTAATAAAGTTGGCATTTGAATTATTATATTGGATTTGTCATATTGTGCCGGATTCTTCTTCAAATGTAAAAAACAATAGAAGTATGATGATGATAATAATAAATATAATAAAGCCACTACCAAAACCCCATCCGCACCCAAAATTTCGAATATTCATTGCTATCCCCCTTTTAAAATTTTTAGAACTGTAGTCATAATATATTACGCAGTGGTTTGCTGAGGTGTGCGTATGGGTTGACGATCCAAATAGTCGACTGGTATAATGAGGTAAAATGATTATAAGGCGAGTAATGCCTGGAAGACTAGGGCTTTTTTGGTGGTGCTCATCAAAAAGGCCTTTTCATTTTGTGCAGGAGGGATTAGGGCGTTGTTGGCAGAAACCTTGTCGGAAATAGCACCACTTGATGCGGCGGTTATGCAAGTGGTGGAAAAGAGGTTTGACAATCTGTCGAAGCTCCAGGGGAGCTTAGGACGGCTGGAAGACATGGTTGTACAGTATGCCGGTATTATTGGTGATGAACGACCAAGTATTCCGCGAAAATGCATGGTATTGGCTTGCGCCGATCATGGTGTGGCTAAACTTGGCATTAGCGCTTATCCTGTTGAAACAACGATGCAGATGACTCGCAATTATCTCGTGTCTAAAGGAGCCGGAGCCAATGCTATGGCTAAGTTTTCGAAAGCCGACATGGTTGTGATTGATATGGGAATTGCTGGCGATATGTCTGATGTACCAGGTTTGTTGCATCATAAGATTGCTTGGGGGACGAAGAATTTTACCGAAGGACCAGCGATGACTCGCACGGAGGCCATTAGTGCTATAGAAACAGGAATTACAGTTGTTGATGAATTAGTGGAACGAGGGTATCGCTGTTTTAGCCTAGGAGAAATGGGGATCGGAAATACAACGTCCAGCGCTGCAATTACAGCAGCCTTTGAGGGATTAACTCCAAAAGAAGCTACTGGTCGGGGTACCGGAATATCTGATAGGCGTATGCGGGTAAAGATTGCTGCTGTTCGCCAGGCATTAGCGATAAATAACCCTGACCCGGAAGATGGTATTGATATTCTCGCCAAGGTTGGCGGATTTGAGCTCGGCGCTTTGGCTGGCGTTATTTTAGCTGCGGCAGCTAAACGCTGTATTGTGGTCATTGATGGCTTCAACGCTACTGCGGCGGGGCTTATTGCTAATTCTTTAAGTCCACTTTGTAAGGGCTTTATGTTGGCATCGCATCTCTCCGCGGAGCCAGCACATGCAAAAATGCTCCGTGTTCTTGGACTTGAGGCGTATATTGATATGGGGTTGCGACTTGGTGAAGGGGCTGGTGCTTCGCTCGCTATGCATTTATTAGATATTTCAATCAAAATGAACGATGATATGGTGAAGTGCTCAGAGTCAAAAGTGCTATAAAAAGTAGCATGGTAAATCAGTATGGAGGTGGATGGATGCTAGTAGATTTGTTAGCAGCAATCGAACCACTGGACGAAGCGGCGATGGATTTGTGTCAGTTGCGGCTTGACAATTTAACTAAACCGTTAGGTAGTTTGAATGGTTTAGAATATTTGGCCCGAAAAGTGGCTGGTGTCACTAGGAAGGACAAGCCGAGAAATATTAAGCGAAGCATTATTCTTATGGCCGCCGATCATGGGGTAGCGGAGGAAGGTGTCGGAGCTTTTTCGTCAGAAGTTACTTGGCGGCGGGTTGTTAATTGCTGTCATGGTCAAGCCGTGATTAATAGTTTTGCTAATTATATTGATGTTCAGTTGGTACTGGTGGATGTCGGCATAGCTTCCGATTTGCCAGATTTACCGACATTACGGCGGGAAAAAGTCCGCTATGGTTCAGCCAACATTATCAAGGGGCCGGCGATGACTCGCGAAGAGACTCTCAGGGCTATTGAAAGAGGCATTTGTGTGGCCCGTGATGAACTGGCAAAGGGAATACAGATAATTGGTTTAGGCGAATTTGGTACTGCAAATACGACGTCCGCTGCAGCGGTTGTCGCTTGTTATGCGGCTTTGCCGATAGTTAAGCTCGCTGGAAAAGATAATGACATGTCCAGTGCCAGTTTTAAACACAAGGTCCAAGTTATCGAACAGGCACTGGCGGTAAATCAGCCTGATATTGGTGATCCATTAGCGGTGTTGGCGAAATTAGGCGGGTTGGAAATAGCCGGATTGGTTGGTGTGATTTTAGCGGCCGCTGCCGGACGGGCGGTGGTGGTAATTGACGGTGTAGTTACAGCAGCAGCGGCACTTATAGCTGTTAAATTGGCCCCGGAGGTAAAGGATTATCTTGTTGGGTCCCATCTTTCCTGTGAGCCAGCTCATTCCGTGGCGCTGGAGCTTATTGGAATACCAGCTTATCTACACCTTAATTTGCAGTTGGGCGAAGGAACGGGAGCAGCTTTGGGGATATCGATGATTGACGCCAGTCTGGGCATGTTAAACGATATGAAAACTTTCGGGGAGGCCAAGGTTGCGATAGCCCAGGATGGGCCGGGGGCCGTGCGGCAACGTCTTGATGTGTGATTGTTTGAAAATGCACTTGGAGATGATGACATGAACAATACTTTTCCAGAGATGGTTAGGGCGGTAGATTTAAAGATAACTCAGGCAGTGCTGGTAAAGGCTGAGGCGGGAAGTTATTTGGCAGAGGTTTCTTTATGGGAATTCAAACAGGAAAGTTGGCGAACTGTCTATGGGCCGATACCAGCTACTATCGGAAGGAATGGTTTGGTGTCGCCTGAAAGAAAAAAAGAGGGGGACGGCTGTACACCGACGGGGGTATATCCGCTGGGAATGGTGTTTGGCAGTAGGCCGATTGTGGCAATTGATATGCCGTATCGTCAAACATCAGAAGATGACTTTTGGGTTGATGATCCAGCTTCGCCGGAGTATAATCATTGGGTACACGGGCGGCCAAAAGCAGCATCTTATGAGTCGATGCTTAGAGCTGACGGGTTATATCGCTATGGCGTTGTAGTGGAATATAATACCGCACCAGTTGTTAGTGGCAAGGGCAGCGCTATTTTTATCCACCTTTGGCGAGCTTCCGGTGTGCCTACTAGAGGATGTATTGCTATGGCGGAAGAGGATCTTGTTAAATTAATTGCTTGGCTTGATCCGGTCAATTGGCCTGTTATTGCCATACCGGATACTAATAACCAATAATTTTTCTGGAAAGTATTGCGCTAACTGTGGCAGCGTGGTATAATTCTATCAATAAATAAACAGTTCAAAATACGATGATAAAGAAAAGTAAGCATAATCTTTAGGTGCAGAGAGCCGGGGATGGTGAGAGCCTGGTACAAGGGATATGCCGAAGTTCTCTTTGGAGTAGCATGCTGAAGCCTTAAGTTGGTGGTAGGTAATGACGGTTGCCTTTGCCGTTAAAAGGAGGGGAGTATCGGCACGAAGCCCGTACTTCATAATAGTGACCTGCTACTGTTAGGGCAGGTAACAAAGGTGGTACCGCGAGAACAGCTCTCGTCCTTTAGGGGATGAGGGTTTTATTTTTTTATTGTAAACGGAGGAATGATTAATGACAGAGTGTAAAACTGCTCAAAAAAAGGTCGGTTATCTAGGGCCGAGAGGTACTTTCAGCGAAGAAATTGCGCTTAGCTTTTATCGTGGAGTTGAAGGATGCTTTACGCCTTATCCCAGCATTAGCTCAGTTATTATGGCTGTAGATTCAGGCGAAGTAGCAGAAGGCATTGTACCGGTGGAGAATTCCCTTGAAGGATCAGTTAATGTAACCCTGGATACGTTGGCTCATGAAGCGAATTTGTTTGTTATTAAGGAAATGGTTAAACCGATTCGGCATAACTTAATTGTAAAACCAGGTACTAAGCATATAAACGTAATTTGTTCTCATGCTCAGGCATTAGCCCAGTGTCGTCATTATCTTGATAAACATTATCCTGGTACCGACCGTGTGGAAGTAGAGAGTACTGCAGCTGCGGCTTACAAGGTTGCCAGCGGAGCGAAAAACTATGCGGCAATTGGCAGTTTGCGATCAGCGGAAATATATGGTCTGGATGTTTTGGATCAAGATATCCAGGATAATTCTAATAACGCCACGCGGTTTTTGGTGTTGTCGAAAGAACCTGTTAGTGCAGCCGGAGTTAAGAGTAAAACCTCGATAGTTTGCCAGATAAACGGAGAAAAGGCAGGTGCTTTGTACTCCATTCTGGGGGAATTTGCTAAACGTGGTGTCAATTTGACAAAGATTGAATCGCGTCCTTCCCGTGGTGGTTTTGGTTTGTATGTCTTTTTCTTTGATCTCGAAGGTTCCTGGGAAGATGAGCAAGTTGCTCACGCACTGAATGCGGTTAAGGCTGAGAGCCTGTGGTTTAAAAATTTAGGGTCTTACCCAATTAATACTGTTGAATAGGGAGGTTTACCATGGTTATCGTAATGAATGTAAACGCCACAGATTCTCAGGTTAAGCAGGTGGTGGATCGCATTCACGCCGCTGGACTAAAAACGTTTGTCTCAAGTGAACAAGGACCGGTTATTATTGGTTTGATTGGCGATAAACGGATGATAGCTACTATGCCTGTTGAGGCTCTGGACGGAGTGGAGAGGGTAATTCCGATTACTGAAAGTTATAAATTGGCCAGTCGCAAATTCCGGCCTGATTCTACAGTGGTAGATGTCGACGGCGTTAAGATTGGTGGCGGCAATGTTGTGGTTATGGCTGGGCCGTGTGCAGTAGAAAGCCGAGAACAGTTAATGGAAGCGGCGATGCTTGTTAAGGAGGGTGGCGCTCAAATGCTTCGCGGCGGGGCCTATAAACCAAGAACCTCGCCTTACTCCTTTCAGGGGCTTGAGCTTAAGGGGTTGGAGTATCTGGCCGAGGCTCGCGAGGCAACTGGTCTTAAGATCGTGACTGAGGTGACAGAAGTAACTTCGGTGGATGCGGTTGCCGAATATGCTGATATACTTCAGATTGGAGCTCGCAATATGCAAAATTTCCAGCTCCTAAAGGCGGTGGGACGGGCTGGAAAGCCAGTGCTCTTGAAGCGTGGTATTGCTGCGACTATTAGTGAGTGGCTACATGCTGCCGAGTATATTCTTAATGAGGGAAATTATGATGTTATTATGTGTGAACGCGGAATTCGCACTTATGAGGAATATACCCGCAATACTTTGGATTTGAGCGCGGTTGGGGCGATAAAGGAGCTAAGCCATTTGCCGATTATTGTTGATCCAAGCCATGGCACTGGCAGATGGAAGCTGGTTAAATCAATGTCTCTGGCGGCATTGGCAGCCGGAGCTGATGGACTGATGGTAGAGGTTCATCCTAATCCTGCCGAAGCTCTGTCCGACGGACCGCAGTCTTTAAATCCAAGCAATTATTTTAATTTAATGCAGGCGGTGGAGCGACTTATTGAGTTCATGCCGCAACTAAAATAAATTTACTTAAGGGGAGCGCTAATTTAAAAGCGGCTCCTTTTTTGTTGTGTTATTGATTAGATTAAAGAACTTTTGGGGAAAGATATATAAGTATAGGAATTTTATGTGAGGTGATCTAACACATGAGTATGGCTAATTGTTCAAAGATAATGGCTATTCTTCAGGAAAACCGTGTTGACACAGCTCCAAAGGTTCAAGAACTTCTTACAAAGTATGGATGCCATATTCGGCTGAGACTTGGTCTTCATGAGGCCGCAGTGGATAGTTGCAGCAACTCAGGGCTTATTTTATTGCAGCTTTGTGGTGACCAAGCAACTACTTCTGAGTTGGAAGAAAAACTTTCCGCTGTTCCTCATGTTAAAGTAAAGTCGATGATGTTGGATTTTTAGTTAATTGTTTTGAGTTTTTTTGCGATAGCAAAATTTATAGTTACTTTTGTTGAAGACTTAGATTTTGGGATTTGAACTTGGCTTATGCCTAAGATAAAAAGGGCGTAAGCCAAGTCTTTTCGTGTCAGACAGACTAGTTGACAAAGCCGAAAAAGCACTATATACTGTGAAAAATAATGGTATATATTGACGGGATTTTACATAAGAGTACTATTCAGTTTGTCATGCGGCTGAAGTTGGTTATGGTGATACTGGAGTAGGGATTGAGTGTAATAAAATGAGGTTGTCAAGATGAAAACAAATGTTGCTCGCATTTTGGCGGGGTTAGGCTTCGACTATGAACTAAAAAGTTATGAGGTTGATGAAAATGACTTAAGTGCCGAGAATGTTGCATCTAAAGTGGGAATGCCACTAGCGCAGGTATTTAAAACATTGGTGGTACGCGGGGATAAAACAGGGGTATTTTTGGCCTGTGTACCAGGAGCGGCAGAGCTTGATCTTAAGGCTGTTGCTATGATAAGTGGCAATAAAAGGACTGAGCTGGTTGCGCTCAAGGAGGTACAGCCGCTGACTGGTTATATTCGCGGCGGTGTATCACCGATTGGTACTAAAAAGCGCTTTCAGGTATATCTTGACGAAAGCGCTTTATCTTGGCCTGTTATAGCAGTTAGCGGCGGTATACGCGGTTGCCAGGTTATTGTTAGTCCTGATAATCTTTTGGCAGCGGTGGATGGAAAAACTTGTTCTATTGCCTGTTATCATTAGCTGGGTGAAAAGGCGAGGTAAGCTATGCAGGAGATTTTTCGGCAATTATAGTAAAATAAAATCAGCATAAAAGGATGTGCGCTTTATGTATATTAGTACTCGGGGCGGAAAGGGCCGGTTTACGGCAGCAGAGGCAATAAAAACAGGGCTTGCGCCTGATGGGGGATTGTTGGTGCCGGAGAAACTGCCGTGCTTGGACGGCGGTTTTTTAACTGAATTGGTGGAACTTGATTATCATCAGCGGGCGGCCAGAATTTTGAAATTGTTTTTGGATGATTATAGTGCGGAAGAGATTGACGCCTGTCTTAAAGCAGCTTACAGTGCAGTTAAGTTTGATGATAAAGCAATTGCTCCGGTGGTTAAACTTGTTGGCGATATAAGTGTATTAGAGTTATGGCACGGGCCGACAAGTGCGTTTAAGGATATGGCGTTACAGCTTTTGCCACAGCTTTTATCGCTAGCTTTGAAGAAAACAGGGGAAAAGGCTGAGATTGTCATTTTGGTAGCTACTTCCGGTGACACCGGCAAGGCGGCGCTTGAAGGCTTTAGCGATGTGGCGCAGACTAAGATTGTTGTTTTTTATCCATATCAGGGCGTGAGCGCTATCCAAGAATTACAGATGGTTACTCAGGAAGGTAGCAATGTTGCAGTAGTAGCAGTTAGAGGTAATTTTGATGATGCTCAGACTGGGGTAAAAAATATATTTAACGACAGTGATTATCGGGCTGATTTAGAAGCAAATGGTTTCAAACTGTCATCCGCCAATTCTATTAATTGGGGACGGCTTCTTCCGCAGATTGTTTATTACTTTAGTTCCTATGCTGATTTGGTAAAAGGCGGCCATATTATGGCGGGGCAAAAGGTTAATTTTGTGGTGCCAACAGGAAATTTCGGCAATATTTTAGCTGGTTATTATGCCAAGTTAATGGGGTTGCCGGTAAATAAATTGATTTGTGCTGCGAATAATAATAATGTGCTGACCGACTTTTTGCGTACCGGCATTTATAATCGGGAACGCGATTTTTATAAAACGTTGTCACCATCGATGGATATTTTGATTTCCAGTAATTTGGAGCGCCTACTTTATCTTGTTAGCGACGGCGATGCTGCCAAAGTAGCTGGCTGGATGCGAGAATTAACAAACCGGGGATGTTACCAGGTGGACGAGGAGTGCCTTAAGGCTATTCAGGAGACGTTTTGGTCGGATTGGGCAAGCGATGCCGCGACAGTTGACGCTATAAGCAATGTATTTAAAGAATATCGGTATGTAATGGACCCTCATACTGCGGTTGCGTGGCGGGTTTATGAAAATTATCGCCAGACGACAGGAGACGCAACTCCGACTGTTGTGGTATCTACTGCAAGTCCGTTTAAATTTAGTGCCAGTGTTTTAACGGCTATTGCTGGGCCTGAGGCTGCGGGCGGCAAGAATGACTTCGCAGTGCTCAGGGAGCTTTCGGCAGTAACTGGCTGGCAGGTGCCACTTGCATTAGCAGGGCTTGAACGTAAGGCAATACGGCATAGTTTGGTAGGTAATAAAGAAGAGATGCTTGAGATAGTAAAAAAGACGCTGAAATAGTGGGCCAAAACATAAAGCTTCGCGAGGAATTTTAACTCGCGAAGCTTTATGTTTTGGTGGGGCGTTATAACAGCAAGTTTAATATCCGAATAATATTCTTCGTCAATCGACAAAATATAAAAGAATTAGTTTGGCGGGAGTTAATTTTAATGGATGACAACAAAGAAAATTCACCAACGGTTGAGAATATTGCCGCAAAGCTAAAAAATTTTAAATCGTTAATTACTCATGTCCGGGATGTTGAAGATGAGGCTGAAGTAGTGGCGCGCTCGCTTAGCGAGCAATACGTCTATCCCGAAACTTATCAGCTTGAGGCGAGTTTGGCTAGTAATCTGAAGCATTTGCAAGAAATTTTGTCGGATAGCTATGATTTCCATTTTCGTGAATTTATTATTGCTGCTTTAAATCGCCAAGCGGCGGTTGTGTTTATTGAGGGAATGTCAAATCAGGAGCTAATAAACAGGCAGATTATTGGAAAACTCCTGTTGCCGTCTGCAACAGGACAGGGGGATAAACCGGATAATGAAGTGTTTGGATATTTAAAAAATGCTTTGCTTGCTGTGGCTTCGCTTAGTATGGAAGATGTGATGGGAGAGGCGGTAAAGCGTGTGCTTGCCGGTGATACTTTGCTGTTAATTGATGGCGTGACTGGGATAATAGTGATTGAAAGCCGTAAGATGGAAGCGAGGGCAATTTCCGAACCTGAGACTGAAACTAATATTCGTGGATCTCGTGATGGGTTTGTTGAGAGTATTCAAACCAATATTACACTGCTGCGGCGGCGGCTTAAGAATCCTAATTTAATAACTAAAAAAGTTACAATCGGCGTCAGAAGCGAAACCGATTTTGCCGTAGTATATTTTCGCGGTATTGCCCATCCTCGGTTGGCGTATGAGGTTGAACAGAGATTAAGAAAAATTAAGATCGATGTGCCGAACGGAATTGGGGTGATTCAGGGACTGATGGAAGATCATCCATATTCACCATTTCCTACCTTGCTGGCAACTGAACGCCCGGACAAAGTTGTTGCCGGATTAGTTGAAGGAAAAGTGGCGATAATGATGGATGGAATACCATTTATTCTTTTGGCGCCGGCAACGCTGTCAGATTTTTTTCAAACCAGTGATGATTACAATGAAAAGTGGGTTGTTGCATCAATAATCAGGTTAAGCCGCTATGTGTCAGCTGTTTTTGCGATGGCAACTCCGGCTATATTTGTGGCTATCACTACATTTAATCCCGGGTTGCTTCCGATGCTATTAACTGTTACGGTTGCAAATACCCGTTTGGGTATTCCTTTTCCAGCTTTTATTGAAGCGCTGGTGATGATAATTTTGCTGGAAATACTGCAGGAAGCCGGGGTAAGGCTGCCCAAAACCATCGGACCGGCTGTTAGTATTGTAGGCGGATTGGTTGTTGGTGAAGCAACCGTGCGTGCTGGACTGGTTAGTGCGCCGATGGTCATAGTAATTGCTTTTACCGCCATTGCCTCATTTAATATTGCTAATTACCGGCTAAATCTGATTGTAAGATTATTCCGGATACCATTGATGCTTCTCGGTGCTACGTTAGGTATGTTTGGCGTGATGATGGGATTTTTGGTTATGATTGCGCATCTTAGCATGCTAGAAAGTTTTGGTGTACCGTATTTGACGCCGATGATCCAGAAAAATTCTCAGCAGCTTAGTGATATTAAGGATACGTTTGTGGTTGCACCACCTTCTTTTATGGACGAGCGGCCTCAATATTTAACGCCGGAGGATGCTAAACGACAGGAAAAGTAAATGCTAGAAGGGAAGCTGCGCTGTGATTTCATTTCCACGCGTTTCAATGCTTCAATTTTTTATTATCTGTTTTATTTCTGCTTTCGGTGTTTCTATGACTACCTTGCCTGGCGCAGTAGCGGATGCAGCTAAAGAAGACATGTGGCTGACGGTAGTTGTTGGTGGGGTGATTTTTCTATTTACCTTCTGGACGGCGACAAAATTAGCTTCATATTTTCCGCAAAACACCTGTATTGAATACCATCGTATAATATTGGGGCCGGTGCTGGGGGAAGTTGTAAATGTTTTTTTGGTTGTTCTTCTTGCGACTGTTCCAATTGTTTCAATAAGATCGTTCGTAGTTGCTTTAAAAATATATCTGCTTGATCTAACTCCCAATTTCGCGGTTATTGTTGTGTTGATGGTTTTTTTTATTTATGCGACGCAATATGGTTTATTCCCAATTATCCGCATGCAACAGATTATTTTTATGTCGTTTCATATGTTATTTTTGATGATAGTTTTACTGGGGCTGTTGTCTATTAAGACGATAAATTATTTGCCATTTTTGGCTCAAGGATTTATACCTGTTTTAAAAGGGGCTATACCTAGTTGGTACGCTTATGTTGGGCCAGAATTTGCGGTCGGATTTTTTTATCCATTCATTTCGATGAAAAATCAGGTTTTAAAATGGGGTTTGGCCTGCATTGCGGTTCTAACAGGGGTATATACATTGATAACTCTTATTGTGCAGGGGATTCTTGGCTCGGCGGACACCGCACATAATCTGGTCCCAACAATAATAGCCTATCGCAGTGTGGAAATACCGGATACTTTTATTGAACGGCTAGATGGGTATTTTTTTATATTCTGGATTCCGGTATTTACTGCTTGTATGTTGATTTGGGTATATTTTGTTTCTAGTGGGATAAAACAGATATTAAAATTAGAGTATAATAGACCGATAGTTGTTTTGGTTGCACCATTTTTAGTATACTTTGTTATTGTTGTACCCAATTTTCAAACAGCTCAGCAAATAAGCCAATGGGTAAATTATGCTTTTTTAGCGTGGGGACTAGGAATCTTGCCGATATTACTTACCTTGGCCTGGTGGAAAGAAAAGAGGCGAAACGTATGCTGAAAAAGGGCCATTTGCATACTGTTATATTGGCAGGCGTTATATTTCTTATGTCCTTTATGGTTACAGGATGTTGGGACCGCAAAGAGATAGAAAACCGCGGCTTTGTTTTAGGGGGGGCTATTGACAAGGTAATAACGCCAGCTCCTAAGGGAGAATATGATCTACCACATGTTACCCAAGAGGCCGGCGAGCGCAAGTATAAGGTAACTGTTGAAATGCCGCGCTTTAAAAAGGGAGAAGAAAATGTAACAGGGGGTAAAGAAAACCACTATATTTTTTCCGGTGAAGGCGAGTCGATGTTTCAAATTGTTAGAGCGATTGGTGCTAAAACTTATTTTAGCCCGTTTTTTGAAGATCTTCAGGTGCTTATTTTCAGTGAAGCGGTAGCCAGAGAAGGAATTAAAGATCTCTTGGACTTTGGTCTGCGTAATCCAACTATGCGGCGGGGGGTTAAAGTTTTTGTTACTCCCGGACGGGCTGAAGATATATTGAAAGGTAAGATGCAGGTTGCGGAAATCAATAGCATTTTTATTGCTAAGACATCGCAAAATGTTAAGATGACCCCTAGATTTGCCACTGTAACTAGTCTTGGTGAGGTCGCACAAGCGATAAGGGCAAAGCGTTCATTTGGAGTAGCTGAAATCGTGATGGAAAATGGCGATGTAAAACTGACTAAAGGTGCTATATTTAATGCCGAGGGAAAAATGGTAGGGGAACTTGATGAGTGGGAAATAGTAGGTGGAAAGATTATAAGAAGGGTTTTAAAAGAAGGCGCTTTTTCAATCCCTAATCCGGCTAACCCGGAAAAATTGGCGGTGTTTGAAGTTGTGGAACCGCGTATCAAGGTCAATTCACATGTAGATGGCGATAAATTGTGGTTTACGCTGGAAGCTGAATTAGCTGGGCATCTTGGCGAAAATACTGAGACTGAGCAGAAGGCTTTGGATCCGGTGTTTTTAATGGCGGTAGAGCGGGCGATGGCTGATGAGTTTACTAGGATGGTTCAGGTTGCCTATCATAAACATCAAGAGTTAAGAGCAGATGCATTAGGATTGGGTTCGCTGGTTTATAGGCAGCATCCTGAATACTGGAATATGGTGAAGGACCGGTGGGATGAAGAAGTATTTCCCCAAACGCCAATTGATGTTAATATTAAAGTTATTATTCGAAGACCGGGGATGATAAGTTAAAAGACTGTTGTCAGCATTACGCCAATACCACTGAGAATATACAGCCAGCCGCCGATCCGAGCCAAATTTTCGGCCCGGCGGTGATTCTTGCGTCTGGCATCGGTAATATTAAAGGTTAAGGAATATAGTCCCGCCAATATTAAGATCATTGCAAAAGACGGTGTTAACGGCGCAAGCAGTATTGGGATTATTTGAGCTTCCAGCATAGTTCGCCTCTTTCTTAAGGTTGGGCTTATACAAAAGGATTTAAGATTTGGTTGTCTTTGATATTTTTTGTTTAATGTATTGCAAATATGTAAATAAATTAATACAATTATCAAAGAAGAAACATAATATTAATCGAGACTTTTGAATAATCTCCTAGTAAATAAAATTTCGGATATTACAGAGGAGTAAAAGACTACGATGTCGAATCAATGTAATAATATTTTATGAGCGGTAGTAGTACAGGTCATATTTTTAGAAGAAAAATATTAACTAAGCAAAAATGTGAATTGTTGTGCTATGATTTTGGTAGCGTGGGTAAGAAATAAATTAACGGTGCTGCCATTGAAAGCTTAGTTAAATTAGAAAATTTTCTGGTAAATTGCAATAATAATTATATCGAGGTTGGGACTAATGCATCAGGCGATTAATATCCCGAAGCATTTATTGGAAAGAAAGCTTCCTCACTTTCCTAATAATCATCTTTGTGTGTTGGGGAAGAAATATGGCCTAAAGTACTTTGGGGAAATAAATCATCAAGTTTTAAAGAAATGCTATTTTGATGACATTATCCTTTTTATGAAGGTAATTCACCAATTAGCTTTTTATGGTGTTATTTTACAGGGAAATTTGCATAAGTACTCCATTTTGCAAAGTGAAGAGGATTCTTTCTATTTGTGGAAAGACCTGGTCGAAGAACAGGTCTTTAATCCTGATCTGCCGTCACATATTTTGCAGAAAGTGAAGGAGTTCGGGATTCTTTATGAAAAAGATGCTATAGGTTTACCTTTGTTATCTTTTGTTAGAATCGAAACTGATTTTGCGTTCGAAAAAGTGCTTGCTGCTAACGGATTTGTTTTTATTCCTTATGATCAACTTGTGGAGAATTTGGGAAAAGAAACTCAGCCTATTGCGGATATGATGACTGGTGAATTTGTTGATGATCAATTAACCATTGGGGCAGAAGACTTTATTAAGCGTCCTCCAATGCCGAATAGGTTAAAATCAATTGGCTATAATGCTTGGTCTCAAGTGCTGGATGATTTAAAAGAGTTATCAAGAAGGCTTAGTGGTGATGGCTCTGAACGAATCGATGAATTTTGCCGGACGTTGAATTTGCTGAAGGATCAGATAGAGAGTTCGGGTCAAACGGATAAGGAAGCTGTTGATACTTATCTGAAGATCCAATTAGGCAGGACGGTGCTGGATATTCCTCCTGCTTTAAAAGACAAGCCGTTATCTTCAGTTGATTTTCCGATGTGTCCCCAGGTGCCAATTAAGATAAACTTGATGGGGTATACAAAATGGGGCGAGTTACCGTATGAGTTGAATGAACTCTTGAAAAATATTACTGGTGTTGGGCCGAAAACAATAAGGAAGTTTATTACAAGAGTTAACGAACTTTTTGAAGAGTGCCGTTCGCTGGAAGCTGAGGATTCAGGTATAAAACTATCTTTAGGCAAGCTCCAAATTAGTATTCCAAAGGATAATATTAACGATGCTTTGGCGGAGATAATGGAGGGTGGTCTTTTAACCGCTCCTTTCGTGGATAGTCTTTACACTCGTGGATTTAGAAGTGTTAGCGATCTTCCACGCAGTTTAGATAAACTGGCGACCGAGTTGACAAACTTTGAAGTTTTTCAGCTGTTTGATAGTCTTTGCCAGGTTTATTCACCCGATTTGGCGTTTAATAGCAGATTGCAGCAAATAGTATTCTTGGTACTGGGAATTTTAAGGAATGATAGGGTTAATAAAACTAGCCGGGCTATTGTTATTCTTGAAAAGAAATTTAGCATGATCTCTGAGAACAGAGGCCATTCATTAAAGGATGTCAGTAATGCGCTTGGCATTACCAGGGAACGGGTGCGACAGATTATAACCCGGTTTTGGCATAAGGAACTCCAGAAGCAGCCAAATCTGATGGAGAGTGTCGTTGACGATATAAATCGTTTAGGTGGGTTAGTTCCAAATAGCGCTCTGATGCCGGAGTTTGATGCATTGTCGCAATTTGAACAGTTTGCAGTTGGTGAAGTGTTTGCAATCTTTGATTTGTTGTTAACAGACAAAAGGGGCTTCTTGACTAGTTTTACTAAACGCGAGTATGAGAATATTTTAAAAGAGCTTGAAATAGACTTGCGTGATGCCGAAAGGGTTCCGATGGATCTGGCTTTGGTGGAGCGGATTGTTCAGGATTTTATAGTTAAGCAGGGTCTTTATCCTCTGTGTCAGGCTTCATTTTTACAAATAGTGTTAACGGATATGCTTTTGCCGTGGCAGGATGGATATATATTAAAGAAATTTCCGAAGAGCGATAAAATATTGTGCGTACTTAAAGAATATACTCAAGGGTTGGCTATCCATAAAGATTTTGATAGTTTCTTTGAGCGGCTTAATGAGCTTTTTCCCGGTCAATTTAATAAAAATGATCGATATATATATTCTGCGATTGCGAGCTCTAGTAAAGCATATTTATGGGGCTGGGGAGTATATATCCATCGGGATAATACAAATGTAACTAAAGATGACTTAGAAGAAGTAGTCGCCTGGATAAGTAGCCAGTTTCAGAGCGGTGTTGAGAAGCTGTCTGTTTACGCTCCGTACAATGAATTTCGAACGATAATGATTGAAAAGGGAATTCCTAACGAACATGCCTTGTACAGTTGTTTGAGGTATTTCTATAGTGAAGAATTTTCAATGCCCAAAAGTCCCTATTTATACCCTAGCTATGTTGAAGGACATTTACAAAATGCTGATGTTCTTGAGGAGTATATTAGATCTGCAGGGAAGAATGTTGCTTTTACTGAACTTAAGGACGAATTTACAAATCGCCGTGGCTGGAAGGAGTACACGCTTAATCAGGCTATAGCGCTGAGCTCACAAACTATTCGGACTGCGAGAGGTGAGTATGGCTTATTAGACTGGTATCCTTTAGCAACTCCAGAGAACTTAGAGCCGTTAGCGCAATATCTGGAATCGCTTCTGTCACATGATGTACAGCAGATAAATATCAGACTGATTTTCATTCATAAACAAGTTACTTGCAATCAGCTTAGGATAGGTAGCGATATTGCATTATATTCGCTTATGGAACATGCTTTTGTTGATCGATTTGCATTTCCGCAATATCCGCACGTACAGGTAAAATCGTTAGACGTAAGTTTAGAGACTAGTAATGTTAAGCAGCTTGATGATTATATGAGAAAAATTAATAATTCGATTTTTAGAAGCGAATTAAGAAAAGAGTTTATTGAAGGACGAGCTTGGACGGATAAGGCTATCGAGAATGCTCTTAGAGCTAACCCGGATATTTTTATTTTAAAACGTGGCGCACCAACTGAGTATGTTCATAGAGATGTGATCGGGTGGAATAAGGACAAACAGAGTCAATTGGAAGAATGGGTGCAGACTAGTTTAGAAAGATTTAGAAATGGACCAGTATCTTATGGCAATGTTCTTAGGGATTTGTTTAAGCCTCAATATTTTCCACAGCTTGAGGCTGGCATTCCTTGGACAGATGATTTATTAAAGGAATTATTAAAAGGTTGTTCATTTATTGAATTTATTGGGACATCAAAGGCCATTTTTGTGCCGGTGCCTAATAATTGTAATATTTATGATGATAAGGGATTCATGGAGTTTATTCTAAAAAATGAGTTTCAGGGAAATGCCAATATATTTCAGTTTAAGGAGCGCTTGGCTGAACTGAGTTTCTCCCATAATGGTGAATTTCCCAGATCGGGTAAGGTTGATGACCAAGAATTGCCGTATTTAATTAGTGCTAACGACATAATTATCAATGATTCACGGCGTGAAGAGGTTAGGTGATTCGGTTGACTGCTGAAAGTTTGATCGACGAAAGGATAATCAAACTACTTGAACATGAGGATGACAAAATTAAGAAGTTTACCTTGTTGGCATTAAAACTTGCAAAAACAAGGCGGTTGCCGACCGAGGCTCTGGCTACTAAATTGTTTCAACAGCTTGATGGGATTATAAAGGAAGAAAATAATGAAGATTAAACAGCTGGAACTTTTTAATTTTGGACAGTTTTATGGAAGCCAGGTGATTGAGTTCTCGGGTGCGGATAAAAGCGCTCAGCAGATGATAACGGTGATATACGAGAAAAACGGAAGTGGTAAAGTAGATTTATACCGGGCGATGCTGTTTTGTCTATATGGCGAAAAAGCTTTGCGGCGATTACCCAAATATGGTAAGGATGAAAATAACATTCAGTTGGTCAATGGTGTTGCTCTTGGTGAAGATGCTAGCGGTGCGCGAGAAGGAGTTAAGGCGCATGTGCGAGTAATGTTTTCTCATCACGATAGAGACTACGAAATGTACCGGGCTCTCAGCGGGATTAGGCGCGACGATGGTAAAATAATTGAACAAATCGAAGATTTAAAATTGACAATTACTAATAAGGCTGGTAAAACGCAAGTATGGGGATTGGCGAAAAAGGACGCAATTGATCGGGAAATAGGCCACATTTTAGATTGGCGTCTAAAGCGTTTTTTTACTTTTGATGGTAGAAAGATTGCCAGACTTGCCAAGGTTAGCCAGGGAAAGAGTATTTTAGAAGAAATAAAATATTTGCTTAACATTGACGAAGTATATTCTGTTGAAGAGGCAATGCGCAAGCTTGATAAAAAACTTTCTGATGAAATATCTAAAGTGGTAAACGGCGATTTTCGAAGTAGAATTGATCTTAGACGAAAATGTCAGGGACAGATTGAGGAGTTGAGTCGTAAACGGCTGGCTGTTGAGACTGAAATAGTAAATGCTTGCGACGAGAGAGACGAAGTAGATAAAGAGCTAGAAAAGTATAAGCATATAGCGAGTCTTGTGAATGAACGGAAGAATAGGGAAGCAGAACAACAGCAGCTTTTCAAACAAAAAGATGAAGCTGCGGAAAAACTCCGCCATTTCTTGCCTGATGCAATTTTGCTTTTAGCAAGGGATAGTTTAGCTGAAGTTTATCAGGATATTGATGAAGGACGGGAAAAGGGCTGGATTCCTTTTGAAATAAAAAGAGAACTGGTTGAAAAGCTGTTGTTGGAAATGAGTTGTATTTGCGGCCGGCCGCTTATGGCAAACTCTTTGGAGTCAGAGCATTTGCGGCAATGGTATGAATCGTCAGGTGCTGCATTGAATCGAGCGGCGATGGAATTTTTCCGTTCTATTGGGAATACTACTCGCTTTTCAAATGGCAAAACAGAGGAACTAGACCGGCTGCTAAAGAGCGTCAATAGTTCTGTAGAAGCTCATAGTCTTGGTGCAGTTCAGCTTGAAAAGCTTGTGGTAGAACTTGAGAATACTGCAAATATGGACGTTTTCCAGAGCTATTGCGAGAAACGCTTGAAACTAAGCGAAAAAATAGCTGCTTTGGAAAAAGAACAAAAGCATTTTTCGCGTGAACTGAATAGTGCTGAGGCTAAACTTAAAAAACTTGAGCTTGAGGTTGATAATTTTAACAAAGAGTCTGCGATGAATGAAGTGCTGCAAAAGAAACATAGTGTTGTTATAAAAACTCATGATTTGGTAAAAAAAATTATCGCCAAGTACGTTGAAGATGCAGGAAGAGTATTAGAACAAGAAACCAATACTAATTTTGTGAATTTGTTTGAATTAGCTGGACAAAAAAAGAGCTTTAAAAAAGTAGTTCTTAAAGAAGACTATACTTTAGAAGTGCTTAATGATAAAGAACAACCCAGTTTTTTGGATATGTCAGTTGGTCAGAGGCAAGTGACTGTATTATCCTTCTTTATTGCTCTTGTGCAGGCTGCGAGCGGGTCGCATACGCTTGATGTTCCTTTATTCATGGATTCACCATTCGGTCAATTGTCTAATGAGCATATTGAACGGTTGCTAAACTATGTACCTGAAATTGCACCGCAACTAATAATTTCGGTGACTGACAAGGAATTTGGTGCTGATAAGGGAAGCATGCTTTATCGCACTGGCCGATGGGGTAATTTTTATGCTCTTGAGGCTGTAACTGAAGGTGCAACTACTATTAAGCAATTGCCTGCTGAACTATACGGGTGATAATTAGTTGATTTGAGGAGTATTTTGAGTGGTAATACATAATATACCGGTGAAGGTTAATAAAAAATATTTGAATGTTTACCGCAGTATTAAAGAGTACTTGGCTCAGTCGCCATCCTTTACTTTAGAGTATTCTAGTCTTTTTATGCTGTGTGCTTGTCTCGGGTTTAGGGAGTGTCAGCAGGTTACTAGTTTAACTGATAAGTTTGATGGCGTGGAATTGATGCGCTCCCAGGATATGGATGAGCATCAACAAACAATATTAAAAGTATTTGCCATTAAACTAAGCGGCAATTATGAAATTTTAGAGAAGCCTGATCAGATAATTTTACTTGCTGAGAGGGTCGCTGAACGTGGGATGGAGATACTTATTGACAAAATTCTAAAAGAAGATATCTATGAAATTAACCCTGGAGAGTATTCACTTAAAAGTTCGGCAAAGCGTTTAAACGAACAAGTGCTGGGGATGTTTATTAAGGAAGAATTAGAGCGGAATGCCCCCTTTTATATGTGACAATGGCAAAAAACGGCGTCCGATAGCAGGATGCCGTTTTTGTAATAGAGTTTGTAGTGGTGATTATTAGCAGAAAGACAAGAGACCATTAAAAGGCAATTTTGCTTTTTAATGGTCTCTTGTCTTTCTTATTGAAGTTTATCTTGTAACAGACTATAATGCTCGAATTTATACTTTTAATTGCTTTGAATATGCTTGGAAAAGCTATTGCTTTTTATTTGTAACGTACTGATCTTTTACATGTTAAAAACAAAGCTCCTAAATACAGTTTATAATACAAAAGTATAAAATCAAGCAGTATTCCAACAAAAAAACGCAAAAAAGGACAAAAAGATTGGAAAAATATTTATAAACCTGTTGCAACAACATGCAAAATATGACATAATTTAATCACAATAAATTTGTTATACAATTTTTGGGGACTAGGGATTTATGGTTTTGCGCAAATAAAATAAATTAGGAGGGGTTTCGTGGCTAAGTTATCGAGTAAAGGATTAATGGGTATAGCAACAGTGCTCAGCCTTGTTGTTGCGGGTCTTGTTTACAATTACTTAAATGATGTACAGCAAACAGCCAAGGTTGAGGGTGGCGTGGTTGTGGCCAAAGCCGACATAGCGCCCAATACTAGGATAACCGCTGAAATGGTAGAGTTGGTAAAAGTTGATAGTAATTCTTTGCAAGCTGGGGCCAAAACCGATATTGCAAGTGTTGTAGGTGTTTATGCTAAACAACCAATAGGGGCGCAGGCACAAATTACTGATCAAATGATTTCAGGTGATCCGAGAAATGCAGGTTTTGCTGGCATTATACCTCAGGACAAGAGAGCGATTAGTATTCCGGTGGATGATGTTACTGGTGTGGCCGGCCTACTTAAACCAGGTGATTATGTTGATATAATTGTTACTGTTGATCAGGAGTCGGGGCCTTTAGCAACAATGTCAATGCAAAACGTTCTGGTGTTAGCAACCAATAAGAATGTTGAACAGGCCAGTGGACAAGGCGAAGATAAAGGCGCGGCAGTGAAAAATGCGGAAAAGCTGAGCACTGTTACCGTAGCATTAACACCAAATGATGCCACTTCACTTGCACTTGCTCAAGTGAAAGGAAGTAGCGTGCGTTTAGCTCTTAGACCATTTACACCGCTAGGCGATGGATCAGTTCAGGTTGGGGTAAAGGACATGAGTAGTCTGGTAGCTGGAGTATACACATTAACATCAGCTCCTCAAACTCCGAAGCATAGCGAGCCAGCTCCGAAGGAAGAGTATAAGCCAGAGTATATTCCGCCAGTAAAGGTAGAACAGCCTGTTCAGGTTCAGACTCCAAAAGTTAGAACTGTTGCGGTTATAAAAGGAACCGCAAGCCAAGATGTTCCAATTGAATAGAAGGTTGCCGAATGGTTTGCGCTAAGGTTGGGAACTACCATAAAACGAAACGGGGTTGATTAGATGCACCATAAAGGTGTGAAAGTGTTCGTAGTTACGGCGCTGATATTCAATATGCTTGTGCTACCGGTATTGGCTGCAGAACAAAATAATGCGGCTGAAAAGAACAATGTAACAGCGATGACAACTGTTGATCAAAAAAAGGTGGCAAAAAAGGTAGCAAATGATAAAAAGTCTTCTGCGAAAAAGCCTTCTGACAAGAAGGCCGAGGCTGATAGAATAGCAGCTGAAAAAGCGGAAGCTGATAGAGTAGCAGCCGAAAAGGCCGAGGCTGATAGAGTAGCAGCTGAAAAGGCCGAAGATGATAGAATAGCGGCTGAAAAGGCTGAAAGAATTGCAGCAACAAGAGCTGCAAGTGAAAGAGCGGCGGCTGAAAGAGCTGTTGCTGATGGCAGAAAGCTACCGCTTGCTGTTAACAGTTCCCGGATATTAAATTTTAATGGCGTAGAGCGTATTGCTGTTGCCAATCCGGAAATAGCGGATGTAATTGTTATCTCTGGCTCTGAAGTTATGGTAGTTGGAAAGGCCCCTGGTACAACTACGTTACATATTTGGAGCTGGGCTGGCCGACAGACTTATACAGTCGAGGTTGCCGCAGATGATGTGCCAATTGCTAGTGAAATAAAACGCGTTGTTGGTTTAAGTGACATTAGTGTAACTAAAGCGGGTAAAACAGTAATTCTTGAGGGTAAAACTAATGACAATTATCAGCGGCAGCGGGCTGAAAAAGTTGCATCTGCCTACGCTGAAAAAGTAGTTAACTTATTGGAAATAGCTGACCCGGTTGTAGTTAGAATTGAAGCTAAAATAGTTGAATTAAGCAAATCTAAAGAAGATGAATTGGGAGTAAAATGGGGTTCAACTAACGGGGGAACGGGAATATTTGATTTTGGCCAGAGCTCAACATATGCTAACTCAGTCTGGGGTAACTCATTAGGCAAGCTCGGGACGATTGATAATATTAACGGGGCTTTGAGTCTGTTGGTCAAGAATGGTTCGGCTAAAGTTTTATCACAGCCAAACTTGTCTACAGTTAGTGGCGAAAGTGCCAATATTCTTATTGGCGGACAGATCCCTGTGCCTACCTCTAGCTCGAATGGCTCGGTGACGGTCGAATGGAAAGATTATGGCATAAAACTTGATATTACCCCTGAGGTCAACAGCGAAGGGATAATCAGCGGTAAGGTTAAGGTTGAAGTCAGCACTCTGGATACGGCTCACGAGGTAGCTATTTCAAGTAGTATAAGTATTCCCGCGATAAAAACTCGTAAGGCTGAGTCGGTAATTGCTTTGCCATCAGGGCGTACCATGGCTATTGCTGGTCTTTTAAGCCGCGATGATGAGAAAACTATCTATAAGTTACCGATAATTGGAGATCTTCCGGTAATAGGAAATCTGTTTAGAAGTAAGTCGTTTACCCGAGATGAGACTGAATTGGTAATTTTGATTACGCCAACTGTTGTAAGAGCTTCAGAATATGTGCCGACTAACGGTATGTCGTCAGAGTTAAAAGATGCACTTAATAACGCTGCTAGCACCAAGAATTCAGGAAAGAAAATTACTGGTAAAAAGTAAAAAAAACTGATGGGGGAATTTCTGGTGACAAACAAAATACAAATTATGGTTGTTGACGATAATCAGTCGACTCGCGAAAATATTAGAAAACTGCTGGAACTTGAATCAGATATGGATGTTGCTTATGAAGCGGCAAGCGGAGAAGAAGCACTAAGAAAAGCTCGAATTTCGCCGCCTGACATTATTCTCATGGATATAAATATGCCGGGGATGGATGGAATTGCAGCAACTGAGGCCATTTCCACTGAGGTGGAACAAAGCCAGATCATTGTAGTAAGTGTGCAAGGTGAACAGGAATATCTTCGGCGGGCGATGGCTGCCGGAGCCAAGGATTATTTAGTAAAGCCTTTTGACGGTAATGAGTTGTTAGAGTGCATCAGACATATTTATGCCCGGGAGCAGAAAAGGCGGGAGAAGATTGTCAGGGTCGCACCAGCTAAAGTCAGTATGGGCAAGATCGTAACTGTATTTAGCACTAAGGGTGGAGTGGGTAAAACTACTGTTGCGACGAACTTGGGAGCAGCATTAGGGCTTGATGGAAAAACTAAGGTTGGTATCATCGATTTAGACTTGCATTTTGGCGATGTTGCTCTTTTTCTCAATATTGTCCCGAATACAACGATAGCTGATTTGGTACAAGACATTGACCATTTGGATGGCAGCGTTTTGGACAATTATATGACAAGATATAAGGATAATATACGAGTGCTGGCAGCTCCCTTCCGTCCTGAACAGGCAGATAGTGTTAACCTTAACCACTTAACAACTATTATAAAAGAAATGCAGTATAACTATGATTATATTATTATTGATACTTCGCCAACGTTCAGTGAGATGATGCTAAGTGTTTTAGACATGTCGGATATGTTGGTTGTTATTACCTCCCAAGATTTGCCGACATTGAAAAATGTCAGACTGTGTTTAGAGATACTTGAATCACTTAACTATTCGGAAGATAAAGTAAAGGTAATTTTAAATCGAGCTAAGTCATTAGGCGGCTTGAATGTAAGAGATGCTGAAGAATTGCTTCAAAGAAAGCTGTTGACGCTTATGCCGAGTGATGGCAAGACGGTGGTGTCGGCTGTAAATCAAGGTATGCCGTTTATTGTTAGTAACCCGAAAAGTCAGATAGCGCAGAGCCTATTTGAACTTGCCAACTTTATTCTTTCATCACGTGGTGATGTTAAACGCGAAAGTGAACCTGAAGCGAATTCAAATAATGGCATAACAGCTTTTGGCTGGATGGGTTACCGGGCGTTTTAATCCCCGGAGGGATCTGTGAAGATAAAACTAGTATTATATGCTTTCGCGATTACGTTTCAGGTGTGTTTGTCCACTGTAGTGCAGGTAATTATTTACCGCTAAAGACTATTTCTGGGGGGGGTTTGTTTGTCGGCGGTTGTAGCGTTATATACGTTTATCTTTGTCTTGCTGGTTTTGTTAGTTGTGTTTCGTTATCTATGGAGCAGGCAGGCGATAAGAGAACGAATAGAACAAGTTGACTTGAATGTGGCTGATGCCCCGCAGTTTGCCAGCCTCCGCGGAATGATCAGTAAGCTAAGCGTGTATTTTGAGTCATCGTCATGGGCCATGAAGAAGGAAGAGATGCTAATGCAGTCTGGAGTTCTTCTGCGTGGTTCAGAGTTTATGGTAGTTTCTATTGGGTCAGCGGTATTTACCACGGTTTTGCTGCTTCTGATTTTAGGTAAGAGTCATTTCCTGATTGCGCTAGCCGCAGGCGTAGGAGGATTTAACATACCACTACTTATTGTAAAGCTAAAGATTAACAAAAAACGTGCGTTGTTAAATGAACAGTTGCCAGCGGCGTTAACCTTAATAGCCAATTCATTGCGCAGCGGATATAGCTATATGCAGGCTATCGATTTAGCTTCTAAAGAAATGCTTTATCCTATTGGTGATGAATTTGCAATCGTTGTTAAGGAGATAAATTTAGGGATTTCAACAGAAGAAGCTTTTACCAACATGGTTAAGCGCGTAAATTGCGATGATTTGGATTTGATGGTTACGGCTTTTCTAATTCAGCGTCAGGTTGGCGGGAATCTGGCAGAGCTTCTTGATGGCATAGCAGAGACGATCAGAGATCGAATGAATATGAAAAACAAAATTAAGTCTCTTACAGCCCAAGGTCAGTTGTCAGCGTTGATTATGTGTCTTTTGCCACTATTTATTGCTGGGGTAATATTTTTTATAAATGGGCCATATATGATGAGTTTTGTTGGCCATAAAGCAGGTCAAATAGCAATTGTAGCGGCAATAATTTTGCAGGTAGTTGGCGTCATTTGGATGAAAAAGATCGTCAATATTGATGTATAGCTTGCCTTTAGGTAAGTAGATACATTATGGGGGAAAATGAAATGATGTTAAACGAGTTTGACAATTTAGTTCGTAATAGTAAGGCTGTAATTATTAATAGCAAGGATGACCTTGCCATATTTAATCAATCAAGCCGCAAGGAAGTTAATTATATTGAACAAGAATTGGCGCGAGTGAAACAGGAACTAGAGACTCTTCAACCAAAGATTGACGAACTGCTCGAAAAGGAGAGTCAACTTCAACCCAGGATGCTTCAGATAAAAAACGATATTAGTGCCTTTTCATCCCAAGAAATAAAGGATGTTTATGAGGAGCTTTTTGCAGTTCAGGTGAAGTTAGCTAGTGCCCAAGAACAAAAACTTAGTTTGCAAAATGCTTGCATGGAGTTTGAGTCGCGTCTTGCTGTTTTGGAAAAAAACCGTGAGAATATTGGCGGTGTATTTTCGCAAATAGAAAAATTAAACCAAGATTTTGATGGGATGAGTGACGTAGTTAATAAACTCCAAACATTGGTTTACAGTCAAAATTTTGGTCTAAAGATTATTAAAGCTCAAGAAGAAGAGCGGCGGCGAGTTGCGAGAGAAATACATGACGGTCCGGCGCAAGCTATGGCTAATGTAATTTTTTTGGCAGAAGTTTGCGAAAAATTGCTTGATAAGGATACTAACCGCGCAAAAACAGAACTGCATGAGCTGCGTCAGCAGGTCCGTGGTTGCTTGGAAGAAACAAGAAAAATTATCTTTGATTTGCGGCCAATGGCGTTGGACGACCTTGGGCTAATTCCTACAGTCAGACGGATTGGCGATATGTTGCGTGAACGTACCGGCTTGAAAGTTGTTATCAAGGTAACCGGAGATCAACCGGCAAAATTGGATCCTAATGTTGAGGTTAGCCTTTTCAGGATTATTCAGGAGTCCTTAAATAATATTGAAAAGCATGCCGACGCGTCAGAGGCCAATATTTTGGTTGATTTTAATAATGCTTATGTTGTTGCTGTTATAAAAGATGATGGCAAAGGGTTTGAGGTAAAGAGCTATAATTATGGCAACTCGTTTGGCCTGTTGGGTATGAAAGAGCGAGTTAGCCTGCTTAATGGTGAACTGGATATTAACTCACAAAAAGGAACTGGAACAGAAGTTTCAGTAAAAATTCCACTTCCTTTAACTAAGGATGGAGAACGAGTAGCGGTATAACAAGTCAACTAACTGCTTCAAGAGCAAATAGTTGCTGAATTATTTGCTCTTGAAGCTGGTAAGTGATGAAGGGAGGTGAGATATAATGAGCGCAAAAATTTATGCGTGGTATCAAGGAATGCTAATCTCGCTGCGTAATCAAAAAGGTCAGGGTATGGTTGAATATGGTCTAATTCTTGCACTAGTCGCAGTAGTTGCGATTGCAGCACTAACCACAGTAGGAAAGAACTTAGGTACAATGTTAAACAATGTTGGTGCTAACCTTAAGTAATTCTCGGATTATTAGTTATTTTTTAGTAAAGAAAGACAAATAGTTAGCTAACCCATGTAGCTAACAAACATGCCTTATCCATGTTTGTTGGATATAGTAAAAAAGGAGGAAAATATATGAGTTATAAATTGTATGCATGGTATCAAGGAATGCTGACTTCGCTGCGTAATCAAAAAGGTCAGGGTATGGTTGAATACGGTCTAATTCTTGCACTAGTCGCAGTAGTTGCGATTGCAGCACTAACCACAGTAGGAAAGAACTTAGGTACAATGTTAAACAATGTTGGTGCTAACCTTAAGTAATTCTCGGATTCTTAGTTATTTTTTAGCAACGAGAGACAAATAGTTGGCTAACTCATGTAGCTAACAAACATGCCTTATCCATGTTTGTTGGATATATAGTACAAGAGGAGGTGAATATATGAGTTATAAATTGTATGCGTGGTATCAAGGAATGCTGACCTCGCTGCGTAATCAAAAAGGTCAGGGTATGGTTGAATACGGTCTAATTCTTGCACTAGTCGCAGTAGTTGCGATTGCAGCATTAACCACAGTAGGAAAGAACTTAGGTACAATGTTAAACAATGTTGGTGCTAACCTTAAGTAATTCTCGGATTCTTAGTTATTTTTTAGCAACGAGAGACAAATAGTTGGCTAACCCATGTAGCTAACAAACATGCCTTATCCATGTTTGTTAGATATATAGTACAAGAGGAGGTGAGTGGATGAGTTATAAATTGTATGCGTGGTATCAAGGAATGCTGACCTCGTTGCGAAATCAGAAGGGTCAAGGTATGGTTGAATATGGTCTAATTCTTGCATTAGTCGCAGTAGTTGCTATTACAGCCCTGACCACGCTGGGAAAGAACGTAGGCACCGTGTTAAACAATGTTGGTGCTAATATCAAGTAATTTAGTAGGTGCTGGCCTCCGACAGTATGTCGGAGGCTGCTTCCCAACAGAGAGGAATTTGGTACCATGAAAAATCGTGTGCTCTTATTGATTTTGTTGGGATTTTTACTTGTCGTTGAACTTGCAGGGTATCAATTTAAGATCGATTGGGCTAATCCGCAGCTAGTGGATACTGACTGCTATATGCGGTTGGTGCGGGTAGAGCAGCTATATATGGATGGGGACTGGTACGACCATGCTATACACCGCAGTAACTGGCCTCAGGGGGAGATTCTGCATTGGTCACGGCTATTGGATATTATATTGTTGGCAGGGGCGTACATAGGTTGTCCTTTTGTTGGATTTAAAGCAAGTTTATTTTGGTGGGGTATGATAGTTAGTCCGATACTTCATGTTGCTTGCATGGCCGGTTTGTTATGGGCTGCACGCTCAGTGTTTGAACTGGACACTACTTTCAGGTTGGGGCTTATATTTTTAGGACAGGCCGGTATATGGGGATATTGTTATATCGGTCGGTCAGATCACCATAGTTTACTGTTATTATTATTTATCTTACTGTTAGGTTGTTGTTTCCGAATGTTCGATGACCGCTATGATTGCATAAAATATAGCCGGTACGCTGGCACGATTGCTGCAATCGCCATGTGGGTAAGTGTTGAATCAGTATCTGCCATAGTTATGATATTAGGTGTTTTATCAGTTTTATGGGTATGGAAGGTAGAACTGTCTCGAAGTAAAGCAGAAGGTTTTACGTTGGCATTACTGCTTTCAAGTGTTATTTACTTTTTTGTTGAGAATCCGCCAGTACAAGTTTTTGCAGTGGTTTATGATAAATTATCAATAGTTCACATTGTCATATTTTTAGTTATTAGTTTGTTTTGGGTACATACCAGGTTTGTTAAGTACAACAGTAGATTTGCACGGGCCGGTGCCGGAATAATACTGTTATGTATTTTGGGTGCGGTATTAGGATGCTGCTTTCCAGGATTTTTTAAGGGGCCGTTTGCTGGTATCGATTCGCGAATTGTGCCAATATGGCTGAGCCAAGTGCAAGAAGTTCAGCCGCTATGGGAATGGTCACAAAAGGGTTTTGCAAAAATGCTGCTCTTAATTGGGCCGGTGACAATATGTCTGCCTTATGCGATTTACATAGCGATAAATCGGCGAAAGAGTTTTCCTAAGGAATGGCTCTGGTTTATGGCCGGGATGGCCGTGTATGTCCCGCTGGCCTTGTATCAATTACGTTGGGCGGCTTATGCCGAAGTAGTACTTTTATTTCCAACTGCGTTTATTTTACAGAATTGTTTAAAGCGCATAGAAAGTCTGAATAAAGAATGTTGGCGGAGCATAGTTCGGGTTGTGGTTACTATTGTATTTTGCGTGGGTTATGGTAGCGTGGCATTGTTGGTGCAGCCAACGGAGCAGGACGCAAATACAGTCACAATTACCAAAGCAACAAAATTTCTTAATGAGCTGCAGGTTTTGGAGGCTGGCCCCAAGACTATCATAACAGATATTGATTTTGGACCTGAGATTCTTTATCGTACGCCGCATCGGGTAATTGCTACTCCTTATCACCGTAATGGAGACGGAATAATTCTAGTTCACCAAGTTATGTCAGCTCAAGAAGATAGTGAAGCTTACAAACTCATCAAACAACGTGATGCCGATTTGATTCTATTGTCGCCTGCGATGAAAACTAAGTTTCAGGGAAACACGTTTTGTGGCCGTTTACTTAGCGGACAATACCCGAACTGGCTCAAGCCGATAGATTTACCAGATTATTTACAGGGTGAAATATTGTTATACGAGGTTGTGCGTAATGATAATAACTGATATGGCGAGATTTTTTGAAATCGGAAGATATGCTGGTGTCGGTGCCATAGCCTTTGTAGTTGATTTTGGTGTTCTATATACACTGTCAGAATTATTTGCAATTCATTATTTGATAGCAGCAACAGCGGGATTTGGATGCGGACTTGTGACAAATTATTTACTTTGTTTGAAATGGGTATTCAATAGTCGCAGTATTAAATCAAGTTATATTGAGTTTTTGATTTTTGCAATTATTGGGGTTATTGGTCTGATTGTAAACGATTTAATAATATTTATTCTTACTGCAGTGGTGGGGTTAAATTATCTCAAGTCAAAATTGGTTGCTGCTGGCTTAGTCTTTTTTTGGAATTATTTTGCCAGAAAATATAGCCTTTTTAGTACGGGAAACACAAAACTTGGGGGGAGCTATGTATGTCGGTAAAAACTGCGATTATTATTGGCGCCGGACCAGCTGGCTTGACTGCGGCTGATGAGCTTCTGACAAAAACGGATGCAAAACCATTGATCTTTGAAATGACCAATGATATCGGTGGGATATCAAAGACGGTAAATTATAAGGGTAATCGAATTGATATTGGGGGACATAGGTTTTTTTCAAAATCGGACAAGGTTACTAGAAAATGGCTGGAGGTGCTGCCGCTGGAGCAAGGTCCAGATATTGATGCAGCACAAGCTGATAATATTATGCTTGTAAGAAACCGATTGTCTAGGATTCTGTTTAAACGACGATTTTTTGATTATCCATTGACGCTTAGCGCGGAGACGCTAAGGAAATTGGGTGTGCTAAGGACGATAAAGATTGGATTAAGTTATATTAAAGCCCAAATTGCTCCTGTTTGTCCGGAAGTTACACTTGAAGATTTTTTTATTAACCGATTTGGTCGCGAACTATATGCTACTTTTTTTCGGGACTATACTGAAAAGGTTTGGGGCGTAGCGTGTTCAGATATTTCTAAAGAGTGGGGAGCGCAACGGGTCAAAGGGTTATCGGTGGCAAAAGTGATTTTAAATGCCATTAACCGGATTGTACGTAAGGATTCTATGGAGCAGAAAAATGTCGAGACCAGCTTAATTGAGCAATTTTTCTATCCTAAGTATGGGCCGGGTTATTATTGGGAGCAGGTAGCGGAAAGTATAACCGAGCGTGGCGGCGTAATAATGTTAGAACATCAAGTCACCGGTTTAAGTTTGGACAAAGACAATGTTTGGACTGTAGAAGTATTGGAAAAAGCAACTGGAAAAATTAGTTCATTTCAGGCTGATGCAGTGTTTTCGTCGATGCCTGTACGAGATTTGATCAAAGCCATGGCTGAAATGGCACCACCCATGGTACATGAGGTGGCTGATAAGTTAGTATATCGAGATTTTCTGACTGTTGGAGTGCTTGTGCCAATTAACAAATGTGTTAATTTACCTGATAATTGGATTTATATTCAGGAAAATGACGTCAAGGTAGGGCGGATACAGATATTTAATAATTGGAGTCCTTATATGGTTAGTAATCCTGAGCACTTGTGGTTGGGACTCGAGTATTTCTGTAATGAGGGTGATGCATTCTGGGAGCGGAGTGATGACCAACTTGCCCAGTTAGCTGCAGATGAACTTGTTAAAATTGGTTTTATTGTAAGTAGTGATGCTGTTGATGACAGTACGGTTGTACGTATGAGTAAGGCTTATCCTGCTTATTTTGGAGGCTATGAAAATTTCTCCGTAATTAGAGATTTTACTGACAAAATCAATAGCCTTTATCTTATTGGGAGAAATGGAATGCATCGGTACAATAATATGGATCACTCGATGTTGACGGCTGCTGCGGCTGTGGAAATCTGGGCTGCCGGAGTGCCGAATAAGGATGTGATCTGGTCGGTTAACTCCGAGGAAACGTACCATGAAGAAAAGTGACTTGGCTAATCTTTGACACAGCAATATCATGAGTGGCAAGGAGGGAAATCCATGAGGGGAATAGTGGAAGTTCTCAAGGTACAGCAAGGTCAGGCACTTATAGAATATGTTCCAATTCTAGCATTCGTAAGTATAATTGCGTTAGTAATCTTAGGCGTTATTGGGATGCAGGCAAATAATAATATTGGACTGGTTATACCTTATTTTCCCTAAAGTACGAGTGTGTTGGCAAATAATTTTTATTATAAATGCGGGAGCATAAATGTGCAAGGAGCATTGAAATGGCTCTAACCCGCGGGAGGGGGTACTTATAATATGTCGATATCTCAAACTATGTCGCTATCTCAACGGCTTGCTAGTCAGAGTAGTATTGAAAGCTCAAACATCAATAAAGTAGCAAACAAATCAACTGGTTCTAATGACTTAAAGGCCCGCATTCACCGGCGAGTTGTGGAAGCAATTAGCAAAGAACAAGGCAAATGGTCAAGTGGCAGTGATGCAAGTAAACGGCTTGAGGCTGAAGCCATTAAAATGTGTAACCAGGTAATGGATGATGAAACGGTTCCGATTCTCAGGGGGGAACGGCAAAAAATCATTGAAGAGATTATTGATGACGTATTCGGTTTTGGTCCAATTGACTGCCTGCTTAAAGATGACTCTGTTTCAGAAGTAATGGTCAATTCCAGCAGTGAAATTTATGTTGAACGTAAGGGGTGCCTCGAACAGACTGATGTTAGTTTTCGTGATGATACACATGTGATGCAGATTATTGAACGAATTGTATCGCCAATTGGCAGACGGATAGATGAAAGTTCGCCAATGGTTGATGCCCGCTTGCCGGATGGGTCGCGTGTAAATGCCATTATTCCTCCATTAGCACTGAAGGGTCCAAGTATAACCATCAGGAAATTTAGTAAGAGTCCGCTTGCCATTTCTGATATGGTGAATTATGGATCGCTAACCGCTGAGATGGCCGATTTTTTGAAGGCGTGTGTATTAGGAAAACTAAATATTATGGTGGCAGGCGGTACTGGGTCAGGGAAAACTACAACTTTGAATGCACTTTCCTCGTTTATTCCGTATGACGAACGGATTGTTACTATCGAGGATGCGGCAGAGCTTCAGCTTAGACAGGATCATGTTGTTATCTTGGAAACTAGGGCTCCGAATATTGAAGGAAAGGGAGCAATAACTATTCGAGATTTGGTTAAAAACTCGCTGAGGATGCGTCCTGACAGGATTGTAATCGGAGAGGTTCGTGGCGGTGAGGCCTTGGATATGTTACAGGCTATGAATACCGGCCATGAAGGGTCTTTGACTACTGCTCATGCTAATACACCAAGGGATGCAGTCAGTCGTTTGGAAACAATGGTGCTTATGGCAGGAATGGAATTGCCGGTGAGGGCTATTCGCGAGCAGATTTCTTCAGCGATCGATCTTATTGTTCAGCAGTCGCGGCTCAGGGATGGCAGCCGACGGATTACTCATTTAACAGAAGTGCAGGGAATGGAAAGCGATGTAGTTGTCATGCAAGATATTTTCACTTTTGTACAAAAGGGAAAGGACGAAAACAATAAGATTATTGGCGAATTTAAAGCTACCGGAATACGACCTAAGTTCTTGGATAAACTTTCCGCTGCTGGTATTAATATACCAAATGAAATATTTTGGCCAAATTAGGAGGCGATTTTATGGCGGCGTTAATTGCGTTTTTAGTATTTGTGATAATATATATTTTTGCTTATTATATAATTAGTGTTTATCAAGGATCTTCCAAGAATATGGAAATGAGGTTGAAAGCTGCTGAAGATACTGTTGCTCAGAAGCGTACAGAGTCGGTAATGGAACAGTCTTTTTCAGAACGTTTTCTCATACCTTTAGCAGGAAGATACGCAGGTACATTTAAAGGGCTTACACCTGCAGGAGCTACACGATATATTGAAAATAGAATGATGATGGCAGGAGGAATTGCTGGCCTATCAGCAGAACAATTTATAACATTAATTGGTATTTTAGTTACTGTTTTGGTATTAATCAGCATTGCGATTTCTTTGTTCTTTAAGCTTAGTTTGGTGAAAATGGTAGGTTTCGCGGTTATCTTCGGGCTACTTCTTCCTTTATTAATACTTTCTCGGAAGATGGCGGCCAGACAAGAGAGTATTCAGCGTTCTCTGCCTGATGTTTTGGATCTTGTAACTGTCAGTGTTGAAGCCGGTTTAGGTTTCGATGGCGCATTAGCAAAATTGGCAGAGAAGATGAAAGGAACATTGGTTGCTGAATTTAGCCGTGTGTTGCAGGAAATGCGCATGGGGGTAAGCAGAAAAGATGCATTGAAAGCAATGGGTGAGCGGTGCGGCAATAGGGATTTATCGCTTTTTATTACCGCGCTAATTCAAGCTGATCACCTGGGGGTTAGTATGGGAAGTGTGCTTAGAGTACAATCGGTAGGTATCCGGCGTAATCGGAGGAATCAAATAGAACAAAAAGCTACTAAGGCTCCGATTAAGATGCTGTTTCCACTGGTTGCATGCATATTTCCAACAATTTTTATAGTTGTCTTGGGACCGGCAGCACTTCAAATATATACATTACTTACTCCAGGGTGATGTTAAATGAAAATTATTAATGTGACACGAGGCATAGTTTTGGTTGAATCTGGTAGAATTGCAGATAGCTTTTTTAGCAGATTTAAGGGACTATTGTTTACAAAGTCTCTTCCTCGGGGCGCAGGACTTATTATTAAGCCATGTAAAAGTATTCATACAATTGGAATGGCTTATACCATTGATGTACTATTCATCAGCGCTGACAATAATATTATTAAAGCGGTTCCTGAAATGCGAGCTTGTCGGGTAACCGCTTGTATGGGGAGCGACTATGTTCTTGAATTAGGTGCAGGGACATTGGTGAGGACAGGGACTCAGGTTGGTGATAAGCTGGAATTGTTATGGGATTAATACCTTAGCTTTGACTGCCAGCCTAAAGTGAATATTTGACAAGAAATTGAAAAAAGCCGTGGTTCTATTGGGCAAACTTATCGAAAGGTAAGGAACGCAAAGCCGTGGGTCTAAGGATCCGTAGAGGTCTATGACAGCCAGGTTGCCATTTCTAATGAAATGTTGATCAGCCAGGCGTAGTGTCTGGTTTTTCTATTTTTAAAATGATAGTTACTGCAGGTAAATATGCGTAGCAACTAATCTTCAGGTCTGAGTATTTATAAAACTGGACGTGGAGAAAAAAATGGAAGACAGAGGATTAGAATATGGATATAAATTCAAAAGTGGCTGTTAAGTATCTGCGTGTTCTTGAGTTAGCTGAAACGCTTGGCAATGTATCAGAAGCCTGCCGACAGAATGGAATAACCCGTTCAAGTTTTTATCAATGGAAACGCCGCTTACGGGGCGCTGATGATTTAAATCGTGTTGTATCAGTAAACTCTGATCCAAACGATGATCCGGCGGTTACGCCGAATTTTGCAGAGCAAACTAAACGGTTTATTTCGCAACTTCCGGTGCAAAACACTGAGTCAAGGCGACCAGGCGAAATAATTGTGCAAGATATTATCTTTGTTGGCATGTTTCAAGGGATTGGTGAGATATTTCTGCACTTGATGGTTGATACTTATGGATCATTAGCTTTTGGTTTTCTGGATAATGAAAGAATATCGGAAAACGTTGTAACTTTTCTACATAAGAATGTAATACCGTTTTATAAGGAAAGGGATATTCCGGTTGCGACGATACTAACAAAATCCAGCAAGTATTTTTTGGAAAAGGAAAAGCGAATATTTGAACTGTATCTTACTCTTAACGATATCGGTTCAGTTACAACCGACCGAAACAATAGCTATATTGAACGCTTTAACCAGGTGGTAATGGATGAGTTTTTTCTTAACCAGTGTCAAGATAAGAACTATCTAAGTATTGAAGAGTTACAAAAGGAGTTTAGTGATTGGCTTTATTATTACAATTATAAGCGGTTGGATTTTGGATACCGAGATACGGTTGGTTGTCCAATTAATACAGTTGAAGCTTATATGTCTACGATGCAAAATGGAAGAATTATTAAGCGTGATGATTATGGTTGTTTTGAGGACTCTATATCGCTCGTAGGAGGAGTAGAGATGAATGTAAGAAAGTATCTTGTTGGCAATGTTACTCCAGGCATGGAGTTAGCAAACCCAGTAATTAATGAGAACGGACAGTTTATTGTTCCTGGGGGAACTGTATTAACAGGCAGTCTTATCGATCGACTAAAACTTATTAATGTTGAAGAATTGGACATTTTAGTAGCAAATAAAGAAAAAGCACCAACAGATATTGGTGATCCCGTAGTATTTAAGGCCGTTTATAACGAAATTATGGATGTAATGAAGAAGTGTTTTTCTGCTATTCAGTATTTAAAAGAAGTTCCCTTGAATCAGATGAGAAGTCTGATTGATAAGTCAATTGATCCGTTAGTAAATTCGGTGGGAATTATTGATCACTTGCACACAATTCGCCGACAAGATGATTATACTTTTCATCATTGCATTAATGTTGCGGTGATTTCTGGTATTCTAGGTAAGTGGATGGGTTTAAGCGAGGAAGAAATAAAAGATGTAATTTTATCGGGTCTGTTGCATGATGTTGGTAAGACAGTTATACCGCTTGAAATATTAAATAAGCCAGCTAAGTTAACCAGCAAAGAGATGGAAATAATGAAAGGCCATACCGTTCATGGCTATAAATTGCTTCAGGCGACGGATAATGTTAAAGCAGATGTGTTATATGGGGTTCTGCAACACCATGAAAGAATTGATGGATCGGGATATCCTTTCGGTATATCAGATAAGAAAATTCATATCTTTGCTAAGATTATTGCAGTGGCGGATATATATGATGCAATGACCTCGGACAGGGCTTACCAGAAGAAACGAACCCCGTTTGAAGTAGTAGAAGTTATCTATCGAGAGATGTTCGATAAGTTAGATCCTAACATTTGTTTTGTGTTCTTAAACAATGTTGGCGATAGTTTTATTGGTACGCAGGTAAAACTTAGTGATGGAAGACGGGCTGAAGTTGTATGTCGGGGTGTAAGTTCTATATCGCGGTTTATGGTGTGTACGCGCGAAGGAGAGTTTATTGATTTGGGAACAAATAAAGAGATTTCAATAGTGGAATTAGTCTGATGCATTTTTAAAGCCCATGGAGACTAGAACTAATTCTGGTGAAGGGATGATTATATGGAAAACGTGATGCAATCCATTCTAATTGTGGATGATTCGCGCCTAAATCTCCAAATTCTCAAGGACATATTGGGGATTGATCATCAAATATATTGTGCAACTTCTGGCAAAGAAGCTTTGACTATTATCATATCCAAGCGGGTGGATCTTATTCTTTTGGATGTGATTATGCCAGAAATGGATGGGTTTGAGGTATGTAGAATAATTAAAAGTAATCCGCAGACAAAAAATATCCCGGTGATTTTTGTATCATATATGGGTGAAGTAGAAGACCAAGCCAAGGGGCTGGAAATCGGAGCAATTGATTTCATCACTAAGCCGGTCAATCCATCAATTATTAAGGCACGAGTAAAGAACCATTTGGAGTTGAAAAGATATCGGGATATTTTAGAAGAGTTATCTATGATTGATGGTTTGACCGGGATTTCTAATCGTCGGTATTTGGATGAAGTTTTGGAAAAAGAATGGCGACGAGCAGTAAGAACTGGTGATACATTAGCAGTTGTTTTGATCGATATCGATTTTTTTAAGAAATATAATGATTATTATGGCCATGTCGCAGGCGACGAATGTCTTCGGAAGGTAGCAAATTCTCTTAAGAATTCTGTAAAACGGGCTGGAGAGTTAGTGGCACGTTATGGGGGAGAAGAGTTTGCTGTTGTGCTGCCATCGGTTTCCAAAGAAGATGCATTAAAGTTAGGGGAGATATTGCGTCAAAATGTGGAATCGCTGAATATCCTTCATGCACAGTCCGAAGTAAGTCCTTATGTTACGATTAGTGTTGGCGTGGCTGCCATAAGGCCTAACCGAGAGAGTCTGTCTGCAAACTTATTTAGTAAAGCTGATAAAGCCTTGTATCAGGCAAAAGAGAAAGGTCGAAATATGGTTAGCGGAGAGTCTGAAAAGCATATCCATGAATTTAAGCCGATATTAGTATCTTTGGCCGGGCAATAAAACAGGATTAGAGGATAAAACATAGTTTGTTATCTTTCGAAGATACAGACTATGTTTTTTTTTGTCGAAAAATTGGAATTTCTAGATAATAGCGGTATTAGTAATAAGGAATTATAATATAAGTAACAAGTTGATTGTAAGGGTTGAATTTTAAAAACCAATAAGGGAATCGTTATGATAGTTAAAATTTTCTGTAGTGGCCAAGGAATGGGGGATTTCTGTGAATAAAAGATCGCAAATATTAAGATCTGCATGGAGTGGTATATTACACTTTAAAGGGGTTGATAGATTGCGAATCAATGGTAGTTGCATTAACGAAGTTCCCACAGAACGTAACTCTAATTCGTTGATGAAATGCAGTCGGCAACAATTAACGGTAAGATTAAATGCTAAAAGATTATTGATGTTTACCAATTACAATCGATTAACTCGAAGAGTTTTCTGCCGAAGGACTATGCAGCATAAATTCGAAGAGATTATTATTGCTAATAGTCTTAAACATCCGGGCTACAGTTATGATGAACTGTCGCTATTATGTCATAATAAAGGATTGGCGGTTAGTTCGTCTACTATTCAGATAATATTGACTAAATATAATTTAGAAACGGTTTTTAAGCGGTGTCATAAGATTGAAGAAAAGTACTTACAGGAGAATATAGAGTTAACTGCCGAGCAAGTCAGACAGACTGAAAAAATCAACCCGTGTTTTCGGGAACGTTACGTAAAGCCTAGACAGATAGGCGAACTATTAGTTCAAGATATATTCGAGGTTGGAACAATAAAAGGCATCGGCAAGGTTTTTTTACATGCTGTAGTGGATACTTCGGGTTCGTTTGCTTTCGGGTTTCTAAGTACCAGTACGGCGCCGGAGTATGCTGTGAAAGTCGTACATAAATATGTGTTGCCCTTCTATCAGGAGAGAGGGGTAGCAGTGAGATCAATTCTTACTTCAGATGAAATGTGTAGTAAAGAAACCCGACTTTATAAACTTTACTTGGCTTTAATTGATATTAGACATCAAAATACAAAGGTAAAAGGTCCGAAGATTAACGGATTTATGGATTTGTTTAACCGTATAGCCTTGAATGAGTTTTTTCTATCTGTACTTCAGAAAGAAAAGTATGATTCGGTGGAAGCTTTGCAGGCAGACTTTGATCAGTGGTTACATTATTATAATTATGAACGGCCTCATTTAGGTTACCCCAATTTTGGAAAGCGGCCTAGCGCTAGTATTGATTCTGCAGCGTTATAAGTTGATAACGAGTTTAACATCTAACCTAACAATTAATTTGATTTTAAAAAAGGGCTGTGAATCCTTGCAAGATAAGGATTTACAGCCCTTTTAAAGGTATCTTTTTTTCAGGGAGCATCTTAAATAAGATTAATTAAATGATTTTTTCCAGTTCGTCTAGTAATGTTGAAAATTTATTTAGGGTTGTTATTATTGGTTGTGGTGAAGACATATCGACGCCCGCCTGTTTAAGGATATTGAGTGGATAGTCTGAGCCTCCACTTTTTAAAAATCCAAGATATCGTTCTTGAGCTGGTGTTCCTTGGTGAATGACTTGGTCAGCTAATGCTGTGGCTGCTGAGTAGCCTGTGACATATTGATATACATAGAAGCTTGAATAAAAATGGGGAATTCGGGCCCATTCAACGTCAATTTCCTTGTCGATAGTAGTTTCAGCTCCGTAATATTGGGAATTAAGATCATGCCAGAGCGCATCTAAGAGATCGGCGGTAAGTGTTTCGCCTTGTTCTGATTTTTGGTAGATTAATTTTTCAAATTCCGCAAACATTGTTTGACGGTAAACAGTAGCTCGGACTGATTCTAGATATTGATTAACAAGGAATAACTTTTCGCGTTTGTTAGTGGTTGTTTTAAGCATATAATCCATTAATAGTACTTCATTAGTGGTGGAAGCGACTTCAGCGGTGAAGATTGAATAATTAGAGGTTGGGTACGGTTGGCTGGCGTAACTGTAATAACTGTGGAGGGCGTGGCCTAATTCGTGAGCGATGGTGGATACGTCGTCATACTTGTTATGGTAGTTTAGGAGTACAAAGGGATGAATACCGTAGACTCCCCAGGAATAGGCACCGGTTTGTTTACCTTTATTTTCGTATACGTCTATCCAACCGGAGTTAAGACCTTTGTTAAGATTGGCCAAATATTCCGGACCAAGTGGGGCAAGGGCGGTTTGGACGAGTTCTAGACCGTCTTTGTAGTCGTAGGTCAGGTTGACATCGCGGACTAAAGGGGTATAAAGGTCATACATATGAATTTCGTTTAATTGAAGTGCTTTTTTCTTAAGTGTGACATAACGGTGTAATGGCGCAAGATTATTATGAATGGTGTCAATAAGGTTGTCGTATACTTTTGTTGGTACATTGTCGTCTTCTAGTGCTGATTCCAGCACAGATTGGTATTTACGAGTTTTGGCATAAAAGATATTTTTTTTGACACTGCCGCCAAGTGTTGCTGCAAAGGTGTTGCGGTATTGATTATAGGTATCAAAAAGGGCTTTGAATGCATTTTGTCGTACCTGGCGATTTTGTGAGATAATGAATGAGTGGTAGCGGCCTTCGCTTAGTTGAACCTTGTTTCCAGTTTCATCAGTTATTTCTGGGAAACGCAGATCGGCGTGAGCCAGCATATTAAATATGTTTTCCGGAGCGTTTGTAGCCTCGCTGGAGCGAGAGAGAATTTCTTCTTCAAGAGGTGACAATATGTGTTTTTTCTGGCGGGTCAGATTATCAAAGTAAAAGGCGTAATCTTTTAAATTTTGGTCGGTGGCACGGAAGTTGGCTAGCTTTTCGTCAGCAATGGACAAAATTTCGGGTTCTATGAATGCAGTAGCAGCCCCCGCTTCAGCTAACAAACTTTCGAGTTTACCGGTTATAGCCTGATATTTTGCTATGCCAGAGTTTTCGTCGCGGTGCATGCGGGCATAGGCATAGAGTTTACCGCCGAGGATGGCAATTTCATCTCTAAGTTTTAGGCAGTTGGCCAGGGTTTGCGACGAATTAGCCAATTGGCCTTTGTACTCAGCTACATTGGGGAGATTTGCTTTTAGACTTGAAAAGTGGTTTTCCCAAGCTGCATCGTCAGAATAAATGTCGCTAAGCTGCCATTTATATTCGGCGGGTATTTCATTGCGTTCCGGGACCTTCGAATTTCCGGGCATACTGGATGCGGCGGAAGGTGAAGGGCTTGCAAATATTGTGTTAGAAACAAAAGAAATCGGTTTGGCCATAATTTAATATAATCAACTCCTTGACCTGATTAACTACTCTATATTATATTAGCAAAAGTGGGTTATACTTCCTGCATAGCTTGCCCGAAAATAGTTGCCAACTATACTTTGAAGTATTTGACGATACCCTTAAATATGCTTTCTGCGGCTTTAAAACGCCCATCAACACTTGAAAGCAACATTTCTTCTTCTGGGTTGGAGATAAATGCTACCTCGACTAAGATAGCTGGCATGTCAGTGTAGCGAATGACATAAAAACTAGCGAACCGTGCACCTCGGTCTTTAGTCCCGAGTTCGTCGGTCAGGCATTTTTGTATATAACTGGCTAGCTTAGAAGATTCAGAGTCGCCGTAATGGTAAGTTGTAGTGCCGGCGGCTGAACTATTGGTAAAGGCGTCATTGTGGATACTGATGAAAATATCGGAAGATGTTTCGTTGGCGATGTCAACTCTACTCCCAAGTTCTTCCTCAGATGAGGCGTTGGGAAATGATACGTCCTTGTCACAGTCGCGTGTCATGATAACGGTTGCGCCGTTTTTTTCTAATTTATCTCTGAGAAGCAAACTAATGGCCAGAGTATTGTCTTTTTCTTTGATACCTGTTGCGCCTGAGGCTCCGGGATCACTGCCGCCGTGTCCGGGATCAAGACAAATAGTCTTATTAATAAGACGAGTGCTTTCAATAGTTTCGTCTGAAATTTGCCGTTCGGGTGGCGGGGATGGCTGAGTGGAATTTTTTGAATTAATATAGACGATTTCTTTTGCAGTATCATAGTAGATACCCCAATTAAGCATTTTGGCCATGTTTTTTAAAGTCAGCAAGATGTCCTTTGAGGCTCGCGTATCGACAGGAATTCTTTGCCCATCTATTATAATCCGCATTTTTACTCCCCCCATATATATTCTAATTATTGTATGCTGCTAGTAGGAAGCGGGTGAAGGGGAAATAATGGGGAATGCAGATGTTAACAGGGAAACTATATCTGGCAGGTGATGGTTGAAAGTGAAATTAGTATTAACTACAATGAATGCTAAATTTATCCACTCCTCGTTGGCACTGAGGTATCTAGAGAAATGCTGTAGGCCATGGTGTACAAACATTCTGGTTAAGGAGTATACAATTAATAATAGTCTTTTGACAATTTTAGCAGATATTTTTAGTGAGCGCCCAGACGTTTTGGGGATAGCAGCCTACATTTGGAATATTGAAGCTTCGTTGGCCTTGGCTAATTTGGTAAGAAAAGTGTTGCCTGATACCGTTATTGTTTTGGGTGGTCCTGAGGCAACTTATTCGGCTATTGAAATACTGAGAACTAATGATGCCATCGATTATATTATAATAGGTGAGGGTGAAGAAACCCTGGCTAAGTTGCTGGCTGATTTAGCCATTGGGCAGCCTGTTGATGCCGAGGTTGGGTTAGCTTGGCGGAGCGGTGATGAGATTATCGCCAGGGATCCGGCGGTGGTAGATGTGCTTGACAATATTCCCTTTCCGTATGAGGACATCGAGATGGCCAACCTTAAAGATAAGATTATATATTATGAGAGTTCTCGTGGGTGTCCATTTTCTTGTCAATATTGCTTATCCAGCGCTACAAGCGGAGTACGTTTTTTCAACCTGGACAGAGTGCTAAAAGATCTTGCGTTTTTTATTCGCCATGGTGTGCGCCAAGTAAAGTTTGTTGATCGGACTTTTAATGCTAAGCCGGAGCATTATTTACCAATCTTACGTTTTTTAGCTAAGGCAAAGTGTAAGACAAACTTTCACTTCGAAATTGCAGCAGATCTATTGGATGATGAAGTAGTGGCTTTTTTGCAGGATGTTCCGGTAGGGCGTTTTCAGTTTGAAATTGGCGTTCAGTCTACCCAACAGGCGGCTCTCAAGGCTATAAATCGTTCTAATAACTGGTCGCTGATTGTTAAAAATGTTAGCAGTATTCGGGCGGCAGAAAATATTCATTTGCATCTGGATTTAATAGCGGGACTGCCGTATGAGAGTTACTGGCAATTTGGCCAGTCATTCAATGATGTATACGACCTTAGGCCACATATGCTGCAACTGGGGTTTTTAAAGTTGCTAAAAGGAACGGGTATTCGAAGCTGTGCAGCTGAACATGATTATGTATATATGGATACTGCTCCTTATGAAGTTCTGGCGAATAAATATATTAGTTATGCCGAAGTGCGCCAGCTTAAGATAATGGAAGCAATAGTTGATAAAACTTATAATAGTGGGCGACTTACTGCGACGCTCAAATGGCTGATTGACGGCTATGACGGTGATGCTTTTCGATTTTTTCATGATCTCTCAGTTATGTGGGAAGAACAAAGCCTTTATATGGTGGCGCACAGTACCAAGGCTTTGTATAGTTATTTGGATGATTTTTGTAAACGCTTTGAGCCTAATCGAAGCGAAGGATGTCGGGATGTTATGAAGTTTGATGCCTTAGAGAATGAAGGTGGGGCAGTGCGACCGGATTTTTTACCCTGGAATGGTGATGCGTGGTCAAAAGAAAAAAATGATTTTTGGCGGGATCATGTCAGGGTAAGTAAATATTTGCCCCAATATAGTTTTACAACTTGGCGGGATATTAAGAAAAGATATCATATTGAGGTTTTTAACTGGAATATACCGAAATATTTATCCAGCCGAGAACTGGTTGCGGAAAAAACGCCTGTGCTTTTTTCGTATGAAGGAACTGAACTCGTTTACCAGGTGATTGCTGGCAGGGATTTTTGGACAGAGGAGATTTAGTATATGCTTTATCATAGTTACTCAAGTTATTTGCGGCAGCGTTATGGGGAAAAAGTCTACAAACTGCCTATTAGTTTGCCGGTGACTTGTCCTAACCGCGATGGTTCGTGCGGCACTAATGGTTGTGTATTTTGCGGCGAAATTGGAGCAGGCTATGAAAATTTACCTGCATCAATGACTGTCGGCATGCAGATTGAAGCAAATAAAACCCACATTGCTCCAAAATATAAAGCCAATAAATACATTGCTTATTTTCAAAATTTCAGCAATACATATCAGCCTCCTAACGTATTGCAAGAATATCTTGCGCAGGCTTGTCTTCCGGATGTGGTTGGAATTGCAGTGGCTACTAGGCCTGATTGTGTAAGCGATGAATATTTAGCAGTGATGGCTAATATCCGTGATATCTATAAGGTAGATGTTTTTCTCGAAATGGGTTTGCAGACAGTAAACTACCGATCGTTAACAAAAGTTAATCGGGGCCATACTCTAGCCGAATTTATTGATGCACAGTTGCGGGCGAAAAAGTACAGTGTGGAGACCTGTGCCCATATTATTCTCAATTTGCCGTGGGATGAAGATATAGATGTGGTGGAAAATGCTAAAATCCTTTCGGCGTTAGAAGTTGAGCAAGTAAAACTGCATGCATTGTATATTGTGAAGAATACTGTAATGGCTGAATGGTACAAGCGAGGAGAAGTGACCTTAGTTAGCAAAGAGGAATATATCGAGCGGGTTATAACTTTTCTTGAATACATAAGTCCTAATATTGTTGTCCAACGGTTGATTGGCCGGGCTCCAGAAGCGAATACCCTGTTTACCAATTGGCAAACAGGATGGTGGAAGATTCGTGAGGAGATCGAGCAGCTTATGGCTAAACGTGAAACTTTTCAGGGGCGGCGATGTGATTATTTGAATGGCAAGGAAGTACGCAAATTTTTATAAAGCTATGAGTTATATATGTAATATTTTATTTCGTTAATAGCCTGTAAGACTCCGGCCTTCTAAGGCGGAGTCTTACAGGCTATAGCTATAACATTCGAACTTATATTGAATAATGGCGGAAAAGCTGAATATAAAGGTATGAAATTTTGAAATAACTTTATATATCTGCTCATTTAAAATTTATATTTACAAATTGCCGATTCACTGGTATTATCATTCCTGGGCTATATATTTGATAGTTTATAGGTAGAAATAGAGATAGGAGTGATGGTAAATGGCGAAGCTGGAGTTGTTAAAACGCATTCAGAAGCTTTCTACGTTAGTACATGGAACCGATATAGAAGGATATCATCTTACTGACGAGTGTTTGGCTGAGTTACGTCGTTCGTTGGATGCTTTAACAGAAGAATATATTATTCGTTATTGCTAATTTATATAGATGTATTTTTTGACGTTAGCTTGTGTAAATGTGTTATCATTGCGTTGCATGACAAGAGATGACAGGTTCGCTCTTGAGGAAACTCAGAGCGCTTTTTATTGTTTATATGGCATGATGAAAACAAAACATATTGACACAACAAATTGGTTGTGTTAATATAAATGAGCTGCCTCAAACGGGCGGCAAACGCAAGACAGAAACAAAAAAAGATGTTGACAACACCATGAGGTTGTGTTAACATATACAAGTCGCCTCAAACGGGGCGCGAACGAAAAAGTGTTCTTTGAAAACTAAACAATGTAGGTAAATAAAAGCCAGATGTGCGGGTTGCACTTGAAAAAGAGCAACCGAAACAAAAG